>LQAJ01000007.1_pt1 | contig 246433 bp, 303 predicted proteins | sample 1535811 | NCBI WGS metagenome assembly LQAJ01 (sample SAMN04331587, study PRJNA305678) | bioreactor metagenome | isolation source: bioreactor_6 inoculated with Wadden Sea sediment 2nd replicate of a... | place: Germany: Wadden Sea, Janssand Flat | reverse complement strand
TACAAGACCTGAAAGCGGGTTTGATCGTAGGTTTTATGCTTTTTATGGGATTTGCCACACAAACAATTGGCATACAGTACACAACGGCTGGTAAATCAGCATTCTTAACAGGCACAAATGTGGTTATGGTGCCTTTTATAGTTTGGTTTATTCACAAGAAAAGACCTGATATTTATGCTATAACTGCGGCGGTCCTTTGCTTTATAGGTGTGAGTTTATTGACGACTGGAGAACAGTTTGGAGCGCTTAAGGCGGGAGACTTGTGGGCCCTTTCCTGCGCACTCTTTTTCGCCCTTCACATTATAAGCACAAGCATATATGTTAAAAAAAACAAGCCCTGCACTATTAACATTTTTTGCAGTTTGCCTTTGTAACAATTTTTTGCATTTTATTACAGCTTTTGCTGTTGAAGGTCCTATTTATACACCGAACTCCAGCGCCATGCTGGGTGTTCTTTATCTTGGAATTTTTAGCACCTGTGCAGCCTTTTTGATTCAGACAACAGCTCAAAAGTACACAACAGCGACCCATGCAGCTATAATACTCAGCATGGAATCCATGTTTGGAACAGTGCTTGGCATTGTCCTTCTCAATGAGCCTTTTACCTTGTTAATGGGACTTGGGTGTGGCGTCATACTTATAGCATTATAACCGCAGAAACCGGCTGGTCCTTTCTTAGAAAAACAAGGGCAGGCCCCTAGCTGATGAAGCAACCTAATAGAGTGAACAGATCAGTTGTAAGACTGAGTATAAACAAGAAAGCTAGCAAGGTCTCTCGTTTGAGACTTGCTAGCTTTTATTTGTACTTATTCTTTTATAATAGAATAAACTTTATTTCATTCAGGTATTTTCAAAATTATAGATACCTTAGTGTTGCTTTTTAGCTTTGCCGTTGTAACGTGGCTTGTTGCTTCCGCCCTTATTGTATGAACGGTTCTTTGATCCATAAGAAGATTTACTTCTTGATCCACCCTTACTGCCACCGCTGAAAGGTCGAGCTTTTTCAAATCTCAGCTCTAGCTTTTTACCAGTGGAGTGTGTTTTACCATGTAGGGCTTCAATGATCTTATCAGCTGTGTTCTTATCCATATCAAGGTATGTCACATTGTCACGCATGCGGATGTTTCCGATTGCGTGTTTACGAATACCTGACTTAGAAGAAATAAGGTGAAGCAGATCACGAACTTGTACCTTGTCATCACGACCTAAGTTCATACGAAGTGAATCAGAACGTTTGCGACCTTCACTGCTACCACCGCCGCCTTTGCCAGTTCTCTTTGTCGGAACGTGAGAACGGAAGCTGAAATCATGCTCTGTTCCTTTTTCAAGTGACAGATTCATATCAATGATCGCCCCAGCAATTTGGCGTGCGCTGAATCCGCCGTCTTCTAGTTTGTTGATAATTTTAAGAGCATGATCACTCATACCTTCATCACCAATAACCATAGCTTCTTCAACATACTTGTCCACTCGAGAAGAATTTACTTCTCCAACAGAAGGTAGGGTAGACTCTTCAATTTGTTCCTTTGTGTAGTGCATAATCTCTGTTAGGAAATTAATATCTTCACGGCTTACAATAGTTGAAGCCTCTCCTGTACGACCAGCACGGCCTGTACGACCGATTCTGTGAACGTAGTTTTCAGGATGTGTTGGAACATCATAGTTATAAACAGCGTCAACACCATCAATATCAAGACCTCTGGCCGCAACATCCGTTGCGATTAGAAGGTTAAGGTGTCCAGCATTAAATCGCTTGATTGTTTCAAGACGTTGTGCTTGCGGAATGTCACCATGAATTTTATCAGAAACGACATTTTTCTTTTGGAATGCTTCTGAAAGCTGATCAACACCGCGCTTTGTATTACAGAAAATAAGCGCTTGTTTCGGTGTCTGGAAATCGATCAGACGAAGTAGAGCATCGATTTTATGTCTTCTTTTAATAAGGTAGTATTTCTGTTTGATGTTCGTGTTTGTCATATTCTTGCGTGCAATGTGAATGCGTTGAGGGTTTTGCGTATATTTCTTAGCTAAATACTCAACTGTTTTTGGCATTGTTGCAGAGAATAGAAGCGTTTGTCTTTCTTCTGGAAGATAGGAAAGAATAGCTTCAAGTTCGTCTTTGAATCCCATTTTTAGCATTTCATCTGCTTCATCAAGAATAAGAGTCTTAAGGTTCTCAGCTTTGATGTTTTTTCTGTCAAAGTGATCTTTTGTACGACCAGGTGTACCGACAACAACTTGTGCACCGCGCTTAAGTTTTCTAATTTGGTGGTAAATTGGCTCGCCACCGTACACTGGAACGACATTTAAGTTTCTCATACCAACAGCCAGAGCAGAAATCGCTTCTGAAACCTGTACAGCCAGTTCACGTGTTGGACATAGAATTAATGCCTGAAGAGAACGATCCGTCTCATCAATGTTCTCAAGCATTGGAATTGAAAAAGCAGCAGTCTTTCCTGTACCTGTTTGTGATTGGGCGATTATATCATGGCCCTCTTTACATAGTGGAATTGATTGTGCTTGAATCTCAGTTGGTTCAGTGAATCCGCATTTCTCGATGCCGTGAAAAACAGCATCTGATAGTTCATATTTTGTAAAACCCATAAAAATCCTTTCTTCATTACATGCCAAATTCAGTCTCAGCTTGTAAATGGATAAAAGGAATAAAGCCAGACTAAATTTAACACCTGTAGTTTGCTAACTAATCAAGTATATGTGATATTCTATACTTTTGCAAGGTAAAGTTCGCTAAAATATTGATATTTAAGACTTTTTCTCCTGTGTTTGTCCCTAAAACTCCGGGAAAACGTTTATTATTTTTTATTTTCCATTTAAAATATTCGTAATGTCACAGGTCAACATATTTAAAGTTTTTTGTACCGCTTGATCGGTATACTAAAAAAAATAGAGTTATTCAACAAAAATTGTAGAACCTGAAGGGTGGACTATGTATAATATAAGAAGAGAGTCAGTAAATACATAATTAAATTGCGGGCAAACCAAGGGAGGCTAATTATAATGAAAGAATTTGTATTAGTGATTAATCCAGGATCAACATCAACGAAGGTGGCACTATTTAAAGACGAGGAAAATGTGATCCAAAAGAACCTGAGTCACTCAACAGATGAACTGGATAAGTTTGATAAGATCACAGATCAGTTTGAATATAGAAAAGATATTATTATTGATTGGATGAAGTCAGAGGGCTATGATGTCAACCAGCTAAAGTCAGTTGTTGGTCGAGGTGGACTTTTAAAGCCAATGCCATCCGGCACATATGAAGTGACACAGGCTCTAATAGAAGATTTAAAGGTGGGTGTGCAAGGCGAGCACGCATCCAATCTCGGAGGCATTATTGCAAAAAGCATTGCCGATGAAGCTGGGGCCCCATCATATATTGTAGACCCTGTGGCTGTGGATGAATTTGAAGATGTGGCGAGAATTTCAGGTATGCCTGAAATCAAAAGACGCTCACTTCTACATGCCCTTAATATTAGAGCGATCGCCCACCGTGTTGCAAAAGAGAAGAACTGCCACATCAATGACTTAAACTTAGTTGTTGCCCATCTAGGTGGCGGTATTTCAGTTGTGCCAATGCAAAATGGAAAAATGATTGATGCAAATAATGCCAATGAAATGGGACCCTTCTCGCCTGAGAGAGCAGGGGGTCTGCCATCAGGTGACCTAGCTAAAATGTGTTTTTCGGGAGAATATACATTTAAGGAACTAAAAACAAAAATGAGGGGCAAGGGCGGTTTGGTGGCTTACCTTGGAACCAATGATGCAAGAGAAGTGCTCAAGCGCATTGAAGCAGGAGACAAAGAAGCCAAACTTGTCTTTGATGCAATGGGCTACCAAATTTCAAAAGAAATTGGCGGTATGGCCACTGTTCTTAAGGGCAAAGTGGATGCAGTTGTTTTAACAGGTGGCGTGGCGTATTCAAAATACCTTACGGACTACATTGAGGCGCAAGTGGGCTTTATTGCACCGGTTATAGTAAAACCAGGCGAAGATGAAATGATAGCTCTTAATGAAGGGGTTATGCGTGTGCAAGCTGGGGAAGAACCTGCAAAAATCTACGAAAATGAAGTGAAATAGGGTATGAATCAAAAATAAGCCTTTTAATCTTTATACTCACAATATAATAGCAATCAGGCGCTTAGCAATGCTAAAAACTGCTCCAAGGAGACTTTATACATAGTCGAATTGGGGCAGTTTTTATTTTTTCATGGCTATAGGCTTTATCTGAGCAAGAATTATGTTATAATGTGCGATGTACGAATGATTATAAATGTATTGGTTAAAACGTTCGGAATAACCAAATCCCATTTGGAGGAAATCTTATGCTCGATATGAAGAAATACGTCGCTCCAGAGTCATTAGAAGAAGCTTGGAATATTTATAGTATGAGTCCAAGCAATACCATCCTCGGAGGATGTGCTTTTTAAGACTCGGTAAGAAGAAAATCGGAACAGGTATAGATTTATGCAATCTAGACCTTGAATATATTAAAGATCATGAGACCTTTATAGAAATTGGTTCCATGACCAAGTTACGTGGTATTGAAACCAGTTCACTTATTAAATCTCATTTTGGTAATGCGCTTTCAAAAAGCGTTAGAGACATAGTGGGTGTTTCCTTTAGAAACACAGCAACCCTTGGGGCTCCGTTTATGGTCGCTATGGATTTTCAGACATACTAACAGCCCTGCTGGCCATAGGGGCGGAAGTAGACCTGTATAAGGGGGGCATATGACTTTGGAAAGATTCCTAAGTGCGCCACCTAAATTTGATATACTTGTGGCCATTCGCTTGCCAAAAGACAGTCAATCGCGCTGTCATTATGAAGCCTTCCGACAATCAAAAGGGGATTTTCCTATACTAAACGCCAGTGCCTTTCGCAGTCGAAATAGGATCACTATAACTGTGGGTGCCAGACCCCAGCGCTGTGAAATTGCTACAAGAGCCAGTGAATATTTAAATACAGCAATAAATAATAATGAGACGATAAATGAAGACGTTATCAAGCACACAGCAAAGATAGCAAGCCAGGAGCTGGTATTTGGAAGTAATATGAGAGCCAGTGCAGACTACAGAAAACATCTGTGTCAAGTTTTAGTGAGTCGATGTATAAAAGAGGTGACACATGGAAATTAATGTGATTGTCAACGGAGAAACACGAACATTCGATGCTGAACCAGGTCAGAACCTGGTATCAGTTTTAAGAGAAAATGGATATACAGAAGTTAGAACAGGTTGTGATACGGGGTCTTGTGGCCTTTGCACCGTCTGGATAGATGGAAAACCAACACTTTCCTGCTCGACCCTAGCCATGCGTGTAAATGGTAAAAAAAATCACAACAATAAAAGGGGTCGGAAAAATGGGGCAAGCCTTGGCAGAGCACCTTATAGCTGAAGGCGCAGACCAATGTGGATACTGCAGTCCAGGCTTTATACTGACTGTTTTAGCTATGAAAAATGAACTTAAGAATCCCACTGAAGAAGACGTTAAGCATTACTTAAATGGAAATCTATGTCGTTGTACAGGTTACGAGGGACAAACCCGTGCCATTATGAAGTGGCTAGTGAGTCAAGAGTAAAGGAGACTTTCAATGTGCTATATAGGTAAATCAGTTGAAAAAATTGATGGTCTTGCCATAACAACAGGCCAAGCGGTTTATACGGATGATCGTGATCTAAAAGACCATCTTTATGTACATATTGTTCGGAGTCCCCATGCTTATGCCAAGATTTTATCAGTCAATACAGATAAAGCTATGCTTGTAAAAGGTGTGGAAATTATACTTACCCATAGAGATGTGCCAAAGACTCGCTTCACGATTGCAGGACAGTCGTATCCTGAGCCATCTCCATACGATAGACGGATTCTCGATGAGTATGTACGCTATGTGGGTGACGCTGTTGCCATCATAGCTGCAAAAGACGAATCTGCTGCAAAAAAGGCTGAAAGGCTATTGGAGATTGATTACCAAGTCTATTCACCGGTGATCAATGCCACAGAAGCCATCGGGCATGAAACCATCATCCACAAAGAAGAGGATCTTTTCACCCACTTTGATTTTGGATGTGATCGGAAGAAAAATTTAGCAGGCACTTATGAAACAGGCTATGGAGACATGGAAAAGGCCCTTCATAAATGCGATGTTGTTATTGAGGGCACATATAACACGCAAGCCCAGGCCCATGCCATGATGGAAACCTATAGGAGTACCAGTCATTTAGACCCGTCAGGTAAATTGGTTATTGTAACGGCGACACAAATTCCATTTCACGTTCGTAGGATCAGTGCTCTTGCCCTGGGGATGGATGAAGAAAACATACAGGTTATAAAACCGAGAATCGGTGGCGGTTTTGGTGGCAAGCAGACCATGGCAACAGAACTTTATGCAGCCATTGTAACCCTCAAAACCGGACAGCCAGCACGGGTGATGTATAACAGAAAAGAAACATTCGCCATGTCCAGCAGTCGACACGCCTTTCAAGTGAAAATAAAACTTGGAGCCACGGCAGATGGCATTATAAAGGCTGTGGATATGAAGGCCCTGTCGGATACAGGTGCATATGGGGAACACGCCTGGACCGTTCTAATGGTTGCAGGGCACAAGTCCTTGCCGCTTTACAACAAGGCTGATGCTGCGCGTTATAGGGGGCAGGTGGTTTATACCAATAAAATGCCTGCCGGCGCCCTTAGGGGATACGGCGTAACGCAGGCGATTTTTGCTATGGAATCGGCCCTAAGTGAACTAGCTGATAAACTGGGCATGGACCCAGCTGAACTGAGGTTGAAAAACGTCATAAATGAAGGGGAGCAAAACCCTATTCTTGAAGGGTCAACAGAAGAAAATCCGGGAACATTGAATTCGTGCACCTTAAGTCGGTGCATAGAGGTGGGACAAGACCTTATTGGCTGGAGAGAAAAATATCCAAGACGGATGGTTGGATCTTCAAAAGTGCGTGGTGTGGGTATGGCCATTACCATGCAAGGGTCTGGTATTGCCGCTGTGGATAGTGCACAGGCAGACATCGTGCTCGAAAAAAATGGAAGATACACCCTAAAAATCGGAGCCACAGATATGGGCACGGGCTGTGACACCATTTTACTGCAAATGGCGGCTCATGCCCTGGGTCAAGATATTTCAAATTTCGACTTAATCACGGGAGATACTGATGCCATGCCTTATGATACAGGGTCCTACGCTTCGAGCACGACTTATGTTACAGGCAATGCTGTCCTAAGGGCAGCAGAAGACTTAAAAAAGAAAATGGCCTCGGGACAAGAGAAACCAGTTGTTGGGACGGGACAATACAGCGGTGACACGAGTCCACCTCCATTTATTGCGGGATTTGCAGAGGTAGAAGTGGATACTGAGACTGGACAAGTGGAACTCTTAGATTATGTGGCTGCTGTAGATTGCGGCACTGTAATAAACCATAATCTTGCTAAGATTCAGGTTGAGGGAGGCATTGTTCAAGGCATAGGAATGGCTCTATTTGAGGATGTGCGTTATACCCGTGATGGACATATGATGACAGATACATTTATGCAGTATAAGGTGCCGACACGAAGAGATATAAATGGCCTTCAGGTTAAGTTTGTTCCAAGCTATGAACCTAGTGGTCCAAAGGGAGCAAAATCCATTGGTGAAGTCGTTATAAATACACCGCCACCGGCCATTGCAAATGCTATCGCCAATGCGACTGGTGTGCGGGTCAAGTCCCTTCCTATACGACCAGAAGATATTTGCATGGGTATTTTAAACCGTGGGTCTCATGAGGAAATTAGTCTTATTCCAGACTTTGTTCGTGAGATGACAAGGGGATAAAAATGTTGCTTAGACAACATTATTTTCCATCTGATTGAGATATAATAAATATTAATTTAATCACTTTCCAAACGACAATAAAGACTATATTAATATTTATTGCCTGTGTTTGACACAAGATTATAGCTGGTCTAGTGTCTGATACAAATAGAATCAGGGAGGGATTCTTATGTATGATATGCTCTTTAACGAGAGACTTCAGAAGGACATGCTAAAATTCTTTTCTGATGAGTTGTCAAAACTCGGAACAATCAGAGAAATTAAGAAGAATGAAATTATTGATCCTGAAACGGCAGACCAAGTTTATATTGTCTTGTCAGGCTCCTTTAAACAAGCCCTCTATAGCGCTGAAGGAGATGAAATAACATTTTTTCGACTAAGATGTGGAACGGTTTTCGGGGAGATGGATTATTTTGACGGTATGAGAACCTGTGTTATTACAAAGGCTGTAGAAAATTCAACAGTCTCGGTTTTGTGCAGGCAAGTGCTTGAAGCCGAACTCATGAAGAATCCGTCAATATACAGGCATTTTATGCATAGTGTGATTCGAAAATATCGGATTGTTATGCTTGAACTTGCAGATGTTAAGTTTAACGATTCCCTGGGAAAACTAGCGCATACAATTATTAGACTGGCTTATGTTACCAAGCACCATTCTCAAGATGACACAAACATTCAAAAAGTTCATATTGCGATAACACATGATGAACTAGCCAGCCGTACAGCATCAAATCGAAGCACCATAACAAACGGTCTCAAAACTTTTAAGAATAAGGGTCTTATAGCAATTAAGGACCGACAAATCATAATTTTAGACCTTGATGGCTTAAAAAGCTATGTTACGCATTACTGGGATGAATAGGCAAGTTTCATTTATTATAAGCACAAATCTATGAAGCACCTAAGTTTGTATACAGACTTAGGTGCTATTTTAATTCATAGGATGTTTTACTTTTATGAGTTCACATGTGTTCCAGACAACAGACTTGTTCTCCAATTCCCCTTAATATAATTTCAAGAGGCGCTTATTAGGCAAGCTTCAAATTAAAATAAGGGGGAGAAAAATGTTAAAACTCATTGGTGTACTTATTATTATTATTGGATTCATTAGGAAATATGACACAATTGCTGTGGTGCTTGTTGCTGGAATAGTAACAGGTCTTGTAGGAGGTCTTGGGTTTGTAGAGATTCTTGGGATTATTGGCAGTTCTTTTATTAAGACAAGGTATATGTCAATATTTCTTTTGACCCTGCCGGTTATAGGTATTTTAGAAAGATATGGACTCAGGGAAAGAGCGGCCTATCTTATTAGTCGAATGAAAACAGCCACAGCTGGGAAAGTTATGTCAGTGTATACACTGATTCGTCTATTTGCTGCGGCCTTGTCACTAAGGCTTGGTGGACATGTTCAGTTTATCAGACCCCTTGTCAATCCTATGGCATACGGGGCAACACATAATAAATATGGTCGTGTAGGCAAGCAAGAAGAAGAGCTGATTAAAGGCTATTCAGCAGCGGCTGAAAACTATGGTAATTTCTTTGGTCAAAATGTGTTCATTGCCTCTGGTGGCGTCCTTCTGGTTGTTGGAACACTTGAGGAACTTGGAATCACTGTGACCCCACTTGAAGTTTCTAAGGCGGCCATCCCCATTGCTGTGATAGCAGGACTGATGGCTCTTATCCAAAACTGGATTGTGGACAAAAGAATTGAATCGTCCCTTGCACAATCCAGTAAAGATTATGATCGAGAGGTGATATAGATGAAAAATACATTGCTAGAACTAATATATATCATTGCAGGTCTCATTGCGGTAATGACAGCGGTTTATGCCTTTAAAGACGATAAACATCCATCGCCAAAGGGCACAGCTCTGTTTGGGGATTGCTGGGCTTCGTGTTTATTCTGGGAAAGTACATACCAGCCCCTCTTGTCGGAGCCATATTGCTTTTCATGGGCTGTATCACAGCCATGAAAAAAGTTTCATTCGGTTCTCAGGAAAACGCACCTGAAATTGAGCGTGTTGAATCTGCGAAAAAGCTGGGAAATATTTTATTTTTGCCAGCTCTGACAATAGGCGTTGTTGCCTTTTTCTTTGGTCAGTACATAAAGTCCTTGGGGGGACTTGTAGGTTTGGGAGCTGGTGCGGTTTTAGCAACCTTATTTGCCTTGACTGTGACAAAATCCAAGCCATCGAATGTGGGCTATGACGGCAGTCGACTTCTCCAGCAAATTGGTTCGGCCAGCATCTTGCCACAGCTTCTAGCAGCGCTTGGTTCTCTTTTTGCTGCGGCTGGCGTGGGCGAGGTTATCTCCGGTGGAATTGGCAGTATCATATCAGAAGGCAATATTCTTGCAGCCGTTGTGGCTTACTGCCTGGGTATGGCAGTTTTTACAATGATAATGGGCAATGCTTTTGCGGCCTTTGCAGTGATCACAGCGGGCATCGGCATGCCGCTTGTTATGTCGCAGGGGGCTAATCCTGCTGTGGCTGGAATACTTGCTTTAACAGCGGGCTATTGTGGTACACTTATGACACCAATGGCAGCCAACTTTAATATTGTGCCGGCAGCTGTTCTGGAAACGGAGAACAAATACAGGGTGATCTTATCCCAGTTGCCATTTGCCCTAACACTTTGGTTTGTACACGTTGCACTCATGTACACTCTTGCATTTTAAAGTCACATCATTCCAATAAATAGGAGGACATAATGAAATTACTGATTACGGGTTTTGACCCTTTTGGTGGAGAAAGCGTTAATCCAGCATTTGAAGCCATTAAAGCATTACCGGACGTCGTGAATAACTGGCAGGTTATCAAGCAGGAAATTCCCACGGTTTTTGACAAGTCACTTGAAGTACTGGCCGAGTCTATTGAGACCCATAATCCAGACGTGATTATATGTGTTGGTCAAGCGGGAGGACGTTTTGGACTGTCTCTTGAAAAGGTCGGCATTAACCTAAATGAGGCAAGGATTCCTGACAACGAAGGCAATCAGCCCCTTGGTACACCTGTTTATGCGGATGGTGAAACCGCATATTTTTCTAGCCTGCTTTAAAAGGAATGTTGAAAACCTGCATGAAAAAATATACCAGCAGAAATTTCTTATACTGCAGGGACATATGTGTGCAACCATGTCCTATACGGACTAATGCATATGATAAAAAATGTTTTTCCAGAGAAAAAGGGTGGATTTATACATGTTCCCTTTCTCCCGCAACAGGTCATTAACAAAAAAAATGTGCCGTGCATGTCACTGGAGATGATTACAGCTGGTCTAGAAACTTGCATTGAGGCATGTAGCAGATTCGATGCTGATATTCAGTACCCTACAGGAAACACGCATTAGGCGGGGCATATGATGGGGCAAATACTTGACCTTTATGAATATAATATTCAGGCGCCCTGAAATCGTGATGATGAAAGAATCCTCATTAGAAAAGATGGGTCTATCTATATAGGATAAAAACATGTGTGAGCTGGCTCGAAATATGAGCCAGCTTTTAATTTGCAAAAATAATTAGCAGGTAAAGTGGGTTTTGTCAGAAAATTTGTAACACTTTTGAAGGAAGGTGGCCTATAAACATCGAATTAAGTACAAGTCGGATTTAGGTATTAGAAAGGACGTGTTTATGACGCGGTCATATCATTCATTTTTACATAAAATTCTTGAGTACTATGGTCAAGAGGAATATGATAAAGCACTTAAGTATTTAAATGACCATAGGGATGAAGTCAATGGTATAGATTCTCAAATAGATAATTTTGCATTTTGTATTGCTGCCTTAAAAGGTGATGAAGAACTGGCAATGGATATTTTTGAAAAAGCCATTCGAGAAAAAGGCTTTTGGTATAAGACAAGTCAACTGGTGGACGATCCAGACCTAGACCTTCTAAAGAACAGCATGAAGTTTAAGGGTCTCATTGAAATGAATAGACGGCGGGAGCATGAATCCCTTGGTCTTGGACAAGCGGTCTTGCATGTTCGAGAGGGCCATCATGAGGAGGGCTACATTATACTTCATGGAAATCATGAAAATGCAAGGGTTACAAAAGGGGCCTGGCCAGAAGAAGCTGTTGATGGCGCCCTGACTGTTTTTTTCCAGTCAGGTCAACCCGATTTCCATGACGCTTACCACTGGAAGGATAGAGACAAGGCCATTGAAGACACCATGGATCTTCTAGAAGAGGTGATGGAAGCTTATAGCGATGTAAAGGCCTGGACACTGGTAGGCTTTTCTATGAGCGCAACTGTGGTTGTTGATGTCGTAACGAGAAGAAATATTCGACCTGACCACCTCATTCTTTTCGGGCCATGGTTGCCATATATAAAAGATGAAAAAGAGGACCTTTCAGTCTTAAACCAGTTGAAGAAAATTTCCATTCTGGTTGGAGATGAGGATGAGACCTGTATGAAGGAAGCACAAAGGCTGGTTAAGTATCTGGCGGATTTCGGCATGCAGGCAAACTTTATCACTATGGAAAGTACAGGACATGGGTATCCAGAAGATTTAAAGTCCTATTTAGAAAAGCTATAAGAGGGGTCAAGCCATGAAAAAACTTTACGTATTAAGTCATGGTCGACAGACCGCACAAAACATATCAAGGGATATGCAAGCCCTATTTGGAGAGTATATTCTAGTCAAGCCCATCTGTGTTGAAGATGGGCTTTTTGACATAGATTTTTCAAAGGCCCTGGTCTTAGACACGGGCAAGTGGATGGAAGATGTGGATGTGTCGTCCATGATTCCACCCAATACAAGATGTATACGTGCCAGACGGGTTGTGGATTTTAAGCGCCTGTATGAACTTATGGATTTGCCAGAGAACACAGATGTCCTTCTTGTCAACGACCATCAAAAGACAACGGACATAGCCATTAAACAGTTGGTGGGACTCGGGTTGAACCAGGTGAATTTTTATCCCTATTATCCGGGCGTAAGAACATATAGAAAGCTTTCAGTGGCCATAACGCCAGGCGAAGCCCATTTGGTGCCAGACTGTGTGAAAAAAACCATTGATATTGGCACAAGGCAAATAGATTTGACCACAATTGTTGAAGTGGCATCAGCCCTGGATATACTTGATGAAGTGGCGCCGACCCTATCATCGACCTATGTGAGGGATATGTTCTCCCTTGTAAAAAAATATTCTCAGGCGGCAAAAGACGCTTCTGAAATGAAGGATAGTTTTCAAGTTTTGGCTGACCACTCAAGCTCAGGTATTTTGTATATTGATGACAAGAACAGTATCGTTCTCATGAACAAGGCCTTTTACAGAATGTCAGGCAAACTGGTAGAGGAGATTATAGGTCAACCCCTTCGGAAAGTCATTCCTCAAATGGATAAGGTCTTAGAAGCCCCTTCCCAAAAACATCTAATTGATGTGTTTGGTAAACCCTGCATTATTTACACAAAAGAAGTTCAACTTGATACAAATCAAACGGGCATGATTATTAACATTGAAGATGCTGATGCCATTCAAAAAATGGAGCATGAACTGAGAAGAAAGAATAGGCAAAACATTCACACAGCCAAATATAGATTTAGGGATATACATACCCAGTCTGACAATATGATGAAGGTTTTAAAATTGGCAAAGGGTATATCAAAAAGTGATGCGACGGTCTTGATACAGGGGGAAAGTGGTACGGGCAAGGAACTCTTGGCCCAAGCCATTCACATGGCATCCAGCCGTAAAGGTGCCCCTTTTGTCCCTGTCAATTTTGCGGCACTTCCTGAGAGCCTGATTGAGTCTGAATTGTTTGGATATGAAGAAGGTTCATTTACTGGGGCAAAAAAAGGTGGACGACCTGGATTGTTTGAAACAGCCCATGGTGGAACTCTTTTTCTCGATGAAATAGGCGATGCCCCCATAAGTTTTCAAACGCGCTTGCTTCGAGTCATACAAGAGAGACAAGTGCGTCGGGGTGGGGGGGCGTACACAAATCCCTATAGATGTACGTATTGTAGCAGCAACCAATCAGGATTTAAAAAAAACTGGTATCTGCGGGAAAATTCCGCGAAGACCTATATTATAGAATTTGTGTTCTGCCCCTTGAGGTGCCGTCACTCAAGGAAAGAAGGGACGACATTCGCCACCTCTTAAAAATGCATATGGAAATGATCCAAATGAAAAAAGTGGATTTATCAAAATATTTAAAACCTAATACATTAACGTATTTAGACAATTACAAGTGGCCTGGAAACATTCGTCAACTTGCCAATCTAGCAGAGTATTTAAGCCATGTGGTTGAGTCTGGTGCCCCGCTTGAAATAGAGGATCTTCCACTGATTGTAAGAGAGGAGCATGTGCAAGGTGAAAGAGAACTTATTCAATCTCTTCTGAGTGAATCCGAGAAATGGGTCATTAAAACCATTGCACAAAGAGGTCCTATAGGTCGTCGTGGTCTCTATGCGTTTGCAAAAGAAAACAGATTCCCATTAACCGAAGCCAACTTGAGAGGTTTGCTCCTTGATTTGGAAGACAAGGGGCTGATTGATGTAAGAAAAGGGAGAACTGGGAGTCAACTAACAGAACGGGGGCAAGCTCTTGTCGAGTACTTGCATGGTTGAGTCGTGTTCTAATTCGCGGCAAAAAGCCCCAAGGATTAAAGGAAATTTTAATGGGTTTTAAACAGGTTACTAATTAACCCTTTTATGCAGGTGATGGAACCTCGAATGGGCTGTTTGTGACATTTCAAATTGGCATGTAAATTGCGCCTACTTATTTATGTGACTTGTAAATCGACAATTTTACAAGCACCTGATTTATAGAAAATAAAATGAGGAGGCATTATATTATGAAGCTTGGCATATTAGGAGGTATGGGCCCCCTGGCAACCGCAGATTTTTTCAAGAAAGTGATTCTTATGACGAAGGCCAGTACGGACCAAGACCATATAAGAATTTTAATGGATGATAATCCACAAATACCGGATCGGTCGGCATATATACTGGGAAAGGGCAAGGATCCAACAAGGGAAATGATCCGTTCTGCCATACGACTAGAATATATGGGGGCTGACTTTATAGCCATGCCATGCAATACAGCGCATAAATTTATTAGTCAAATACAGGCTTTTCTGAATATCCCTATTCTCAATATGATCGAACTGACCGCTGATTATCTTAAACAACACCATGGCAAACAGAGAAAAGCCCTTCTTTTAGCCACGGAAGGCACCTATACAGCGGGACTTTATAACTTTGCCCTACGCCCGCGGCATAGAGCTGATAACGCCTAGCCAAGAGGGAAAGGACGCATTGATGCAGTGGATTTATGAGGTGAAAAAAAGCGGAGAAGTTCCTCAAAAAGAAGTTTTCTCTCATTTTATTGACAAGGAAACCGGGGGGGAAAACATACCTATTATACTGGGGTGTACGGAACTGCCTCTTATCATAGAGGGCCTAAAAATGCCAGAAACTTATATTGATACGACCACCGTTCTTGCAAAGGCATGTGTTGTCTATGCAAAGAAAAAGAAGGGGAAGACGTCCCAAGAGGGCAACATCGCCTGATTTTGCTATTTCTCCTGAAAAAGGGGTAACAATATAAAGACATAACTATTAAACGATTTGAGACATCTAAGGGGAAGGTGTCTCTTTTGTTTGAATTTTTGGGGGCTTTGAATGGCCAAAGAAGAAAGGGTGGGTATTATGCGTCGAAAAATAAGCAGAATTATGGTGGTCTTACTTATTGCAATTATGGCACTCGGTGGCGGGTCTATGACATTTGGATTTTCGACAGGATTTGAAACAGGCGGCATCAATGAATGGATAAAGGTCACTGCCCCTTCTAGTCCTTTTGACTTGTCAACTTACGGTGACCAGTGGCAGTCTAATTTTGATTTCTCTTATGCCCCTTATATGAAAATTTATAAATTCAATGTTGAAAAGGGACAAGACTATACCTTGTATATGAAAATGCCTCTAGGGCAAGGGTATATGAATATCAATGCCACAGGGATTTCTCCTTTAGCAGATGATTATAATTATGTAAATGACACCATTAATGGGTTTGTTATGTACTTTCAACAGCCTTGGGCACCGCGTGAAAGCAATATTGATGTTTTCAGAAAAAACTTTAAAATAGCATCCAATAGCGCTTCAACGGATCTTTATATCATATGTAGTTTTGAGAACCCCAACAAAAGTTTTGAATTCATGCTAAAAACCCCTAAAGACAGTGATGATGATTTGAATAATTCAACACAAAACCCATACGTTCCTGATAGAAATGGCTACACATGGGGTGGTGTGCTTGAAGTGCCTGTGTATTTATATGAAGCAGATGTCACAAGTACACAAGCGACTTCAGGTGAAGATACTCAAGACCATGCTGATAGTGCCATGGACACTTCTATGGACACTTCTATGGATACAGCCATGGACAACGCCCAAATAACAGATGGCAAAGACAGTTCGATTTAACAATGGGACAGACTTACATGTTTACAACATCCCTAGATATGGTTACCATAAATATGAAAGATGCTTATATAGACGATTACGCCACAGCCTACCAGTTATACGAGTATCAAGTAGAGCCGGGCAAGGCCTATACCTTTGATTTTATGTATAAATCATTTAATAAAGTCAATGCCTTTCTCATAGGTGAGAACCCAATGAATAAGACACTGGAGCTACAAAATGAGTGGGGCAGCAATACGGTTATGGCTGCTTTTCAAAGTCAGCCATTTTCAAGTTTGGGCTATGATGAGTGGTATGCTTCAAGAACACAGTTTAAAACATCTTCCACAAGTACAGGCACCACACTCTACATCCTAATCAGGGGGGACTATGCTGGAGAGGACTATGAATTCAAACTTACAGAAGGTTATTTAAGTCAGGAAGAAGACACCTTTAATCCTTATGCGGATTCCTTAAATGGATATAAATGGGTAACTCAGTGGAAGACACCTTTAAAACTTTGGAATCAGTAGGTTCAAGTCGGAATTGGTTTTATCATTGACTAAAGAAAGGCTAAGTAGGCATCATGAAACAATTGGTGCCTGCTTTTCATTGTGTAGAGCGGGCGTGATGACTTAATATGAACATTAATGAGGCAGATAGACCAAAAGTTTTTTGTGGTGTAGTTTGTATTTTAATCGAAATGGGGGAGCAAGAATTGATAAACTATAAACTTTGTAGTGAAGTGAGTGATGATCAGATTTTCCAAGCTTTTGACGGAGGCTTCTCAGACTATATGGTCAACATCACTATGGAGAAGGACCAAATGCTAGAGCATTTCTTCGGTCCAGAAGGCAATGACAAGGAGCTCTCATATATAGCTCTTGATGGAAACAAAGGCATTGGCCTGATACTTGGTGGCATAAGACTTATGAATGGTGTTAAAACCATGCGTTGCGGGACTATGTGCATTCATCCAGAACATAGGGGCATGGGCATAGCAGGGAGGCTTATGGACCTACACAAGAAAATGGGTCAGGCTTGTGGTTGTAAGCAAATGTTTCTTGAAGTGATTGTAGGCAATGATAGGGCAATCGCCTTATATAAAAAAATTTGGCTATGAAAAAATCTATGATTTGACCTACTACAACATACAAAAAGATGCTCTTACAAAAATGAGCATCCTTCCCATTCGAGAAGACTATAAGGTAAAGCGGGCAGGCTATTATGATGTGCTATCCTACAGAAAAAACCTTTTTGACTTGCACCTGCCTTGGCAATCGGACATTGAATACTTTAAAACTTTAGAGGCCCAGTATTATGAGGCTTATGATGGCGAAAGCATTGTGGGCGCTTGTGCAATTTATAAAGGCCATGTTTTCTTTCTCCATGTTCAGCCTGACTACAGGGGATTAGGCATTGGAATGGCCCTTTTGGCTGAAGCCATTAAAAATGATGGTTTTGAAAGTGTACGTATGACATTAACCAATAATGCGATTATGCAGAGCTTTTGCAAACATATGGGAATGGAGAAAAATAAGTTGTCACAGTATGAAATGTTTTTAACCTGATCAATTTAACCTGCATAAGGTTTACAGCTTCATAGTGAATATGATGGAAACAGAAACCCCGAATGGATTGGACTGATCTAAATTTATTTTAAGTCAGGCAAGTCATTTGGGGGTTTTATATTTGAGTGGTCATCCTATTTACATAAAGTATTTTACCAGGAGCTTGCTGCCAACGATGGCACCGCCAAACATCCCGATGGCAAATACCCATCCTGAAAGGGAAAGAGAAGAAATGCCACCGTATAGGGCACCAATATTACAGCCAAATGCTATGCGAGCGCCATAGCCCATCAATAGGCCACCAAGCGCTGCGGTGACAACTTGTTTTTTTGACCGTATTTTTTTGATTCTAAACTGGGATGCCATAAGTGTTGCAAGTAAGGCACCGACAATAACACCGAGGTTACGCATCGAACCTGGATGATTTAATAACCCAGACTCAAAAGTTGTTTTGGCATCTGTGCTTGAAAAGTAATACCAAGAATCAACTTGTCCGCCGAAAGCTTCATAGATCCAGGCGCCCCAATTTGTTAAAACGCCTGTCACGCCCCATGGTTCTCCTGTTACTGCCAGTGTGATGATTTGAAAAACAGATAATAAAACGGCCCCTACCACATAGGTATAAGGACTATGAAACCACTGCTTATAAAATTCGTTGTCCCTGATCTTATCAAAAAAAGCCTTTGCTATTTTCAAAATTGCACCTCCGATACAGAGATTTTACTTTGTAAGTGAGTTTATTTCATTTTTGTAATTGTAATTTCCCATTCACCGTCACTGACTTCGTCAGTTTCTACCTTGTGACCATTTGTCAGTGCCCAGTCAGGAATGTTTATCATGGCACAGCTATGGTCAATTTGAACGATTAGGACGTCCCCAATTTCCATCTCTTTAAGCGTATTTTGAGTTCTAACAAGAGGGACGGGACAAATTTCACTAAAACATTCTAGTATAATTTCATTCATATTAAAAACCTCTTTTTATTAACATTGGGATCTTTTTTGTTCGTATTTCACGGCTGCAATATAGAGAAGGCCTATAATCGTCAGCTGAATGACAAGGGCCCCAAACCATCCAAATAGGTCAGGCATGAAGATTGCCTTGCTGCGTGCAATAAAATTGTCATTCCAAAACTCAAAGTCATGAGCGCCCCATAGAGAACCAATAATAAAGAAAACAAGGGCAATCATATTCATAACGAAGCCTTCGCCAACGCGCATAAGTGTGCCAGAGGCACAACCACCAGCAATAACCATACCTATTCCAAACATGAAAGCTCCAGCTAAGGTTGCAAAACTAATGGGTACAACATAGCTCATACCTGGAATGGGAAGTCCCTGGGTAAAATATCCATATTTGATAGCTGTAAAACCTAGGGTTGTAAGTGCCAGTGCTATAAGAACTGCACGGGTTAAACCCGTTCCACCTGTCAAATAGGGATCTCGCATGGACGCTGTGAAGCAGAACCTGGATCTCTGGAGAATGAATCCAAAGGCTATACCTGTCATCCAGAAAAATCCGAACATGGCTGACTGGCTAGATAAGGCTATGCCAATGCCGATTAAACATAAGGCCACTAGAAGCCCAATTGGAATTTGATTTTTTTTAGGTTTTCTTTTTTGTACGTGTTGTAGGACCTTTTGACTGGTATCGTTCACTGGGTGTTTTTGTCGATTCGGACATGATCATCACCTCATAGAGATTCTATTTAAGAACACTTTTTATCTTGATACACATTTAACAAAATTATAAGTCCATTCTATCATCAATTTGGAAAAGGAGGTACATTAGTAATTGTGAAGCAATATCACAAAAACTTATCGCCACTATAAGCATTTTTTATATAGAATGTAACTAAAAGCTTGAAAATAAAAGGGTTGTTAATATAAAATCGTGATTCCGTTATAAGTATTGCTAATATAGCGACGGCGGATGATATAGATAATATGATTAGGAGGAAGGATATGAACATTGATTCGTTAAAGCTTTTTCAAAGAGTTGTTGAGGCCAAAAGCATTTCAAAGGTTGCTAGTCGAGCACATATTTCTCAGTCCGCGCTGAGTCAAATGATCAATCGTATCGAAGATGCTCTTGGATATAAATTGCTCAACAGATCAAATAAAGGTGTTTTTCCGACAGACATGGGTCTTGTTGTCTTAAAATACTCAGAAAACATTATATTGAATTATGAAAAAATGCTTGATGAAATGGAAAGTATAGATAAGAAAATGGACACTGTCCGTATCAATGCAACATGGAGCCTTGTAAACTACTCCTTGCCCTGTATTCTTTACAGGGTGAAACGTAAGTATCCAAACCATAAGTATGAACTTATATCAAGCAGTAATGACAACACCCTGCGTGACATTCAAAATGATATTTGCGATTTAGGCTTCATTAACGGGAGTGTGAACGACCCGTCACTCAATATCCACAGAATAGGGGTTGAGAAGGTTGTTCTTGTATCTGCCTTCAACCACGACATTCCTGACAAGATTGATTTTGAAGACCTCTTGAATTATGAGTTTGTCACACTAAAAAATATTGAGAGTATTAATTCCTGCCTAAGTCGTGAGCTTCTACAGGCAGGACTCAGTTTTGAGGATTTGAATATCATATTTGATGTGGATTCCATATCTGCTGTTAAAGCCTCTATTGAGAACAACTATGGCATTTCGTTTTTACCTTATACAGCCGTTAAAAGGGAACTTTATGAAAAACGGTACAAATTGATAGAAGTGAAAGGTCTCAATATGGAGTATGACATCCACCTTGTCAGCAAGGTCCTAAATAAGGTGAATGCATCAGTCAAAGAGTCTATTGAAACCCTTGTTCAGATTGGACGAGAAGGATTTTGCTAGTGACTTTAATTAAAACTTGGTGATTGTTATTTCCCAGACACCATTCATAACTTCATCGACATCATAGCTTGAAGGGATACGCTCCAAGTAATCTTCTATGGATTCGAGAACACAGCTGTGGTCTGTGACAACCAGCAAAGAGTCACCAGAAGCTATATTCTTAAGTTCTTTTTGAATTTTTAACAGGGGTATGGGACAGAATTCACCAAAACAATCGAGTTTAAGCATGGGGCTCTCCTTAGAAAACATATAGGTTACTTTGATTTACTTTTAGATTAGTATAACAAAACATAATCCTATGGAAAAGGATTTCGTTTAACTGTAAAAAGAAGGGTTGCGTATGAAGTTTCACGATATAGATGTTTGCGGGCTAGAAGAAGAGTATGTTTTAAGCGCCCTAAGAAGTGGCAATATTTCAGGACGGGGGCCCAACACCTTGGCTGTTGAATCATATTTGCAAAAGACGCTCAAAGCCAAGCGGGTTTTAATGACGACGTCCTGTACTCACGCTCTGGAAATGGCTGTCCGACTAGGCGGTATAAAAGAAGGGGATGAGGTACTTCTTCCAAGCTATACATTTCCTTCAACTGCCAATGCGGTCTTGGCGGTGGGTGCCACACCGATTTTAATACCTGTAGAGAAAAACAACCTTTGTGTTTCCCTTAGTACAATCAAGAAGTACACGTCAAAGAGGACTAGGGCTGTTATAGCAGTCCACTACGGAGGTGTGTGCAATGACATAGATGCCATTGCTGAGCACTGTGATGATGAAAAAATCATCCTCATTGAAGATGCGGCCCAGGCTTATGGATCAGTCTATAAGAACAAGAAACTAGGCACTTTTGGACTTATGGGGTGCTATAGCTTTCATGGTACAAAAAATGATGTGTCAGGAGAAGGGGGCGCCCTTGTTATTAATAAGGACAAGGACGGTTTGATTTCTCAGGCAGAAAGACTTCTTGAAAAAGGTACAGATCGTATGGCCTTTATGCGTGGTGAAGCGGCCAAGTATGAATGGAAGGGATATGGATCAAGCTATGTGCCATCAGATATATTAATGGCCCTGCTTCGTGGTCAGTTGGAAACGTCTGAGATGCGAATGGAAAGACGCAGGGAGATCATTAAAGCCTATACAAGAACATTTTCAAACCTTGAATGCGAGGAAGTGACTTTTTTTAAGGGTTTTGAATTGGAATTTGAACAAAATTCGGATCAAGCATCTGGTCAAGGCTCTAATAAATCTGTGTCCAATGGTCACTTATACTATGTTCTTTTTAAATCGACAGAAAAGGCCAGACGCTTTTATCAAGCCATGACCCAAAACGGGATACCTCTTAGAAAACATTTCATGCCCCTGCACATGTCAGAAATGGGACAGAAGTTAAAAGCAGATAAAGAGGTTTTGGCATATGAAAGCACAATTTTTGACCGTCTGATCCGACTCCCACTGCATAGTAAATTAGGCGATAAAGAGGTGGAGCATATTATCGAGCGGACACAGGCTGTCTTAAAGGATATTCTGTAAATTGTTAAAGAAAAATGGAAATGGGTCAACCAATGAGGACGGTGAGGCATATGCTTTCAATTGTTGTGCCTGTTTACTGTGGTGGTAAGACACTTCAGGAACTGGTCAAGCGAATAGATGACACTATGATAAATGGCTTGAACAACCAGGCCTATGAAATTATTCTAGTGGATGATAAAAGCCCTGATGAGAGTTTTAAAGTTATAAAAGATTTATGTCGGCGGCATGAAAATGTAGTGGGAATCCAACTAAAAAAGAATTATGGACAACAAAATGCCACTTACTGTGGCCTTTATTATGCCAGCGGTGATGTGGTTATAACCATGGATGACGACCTTCAACATGATCCGCATCATATTCCAAGCTTACTTTGTCAAATGAAGGCGGGGAGGGATTTGGTGTATGGCGTTTTTGAAACACGGGACGACGGCTTCTGTCGCCAAATAGGATCAAAATTAACTGCTCGGTTTTTCAAGAGAAAGTATAAGGCGCTCAAGGGTCTGCGTGTCAGCAGTTTTAGAGCCATACAAAGAAGTCTTATAGATAGAATCTTAACAGAAACATGTGTGGATGAAGAGAAATCTTTTATCTATCTTTCTTGTCTCTTGCTTGAAAAATCAAATGGGGTTTCAAATGTGATTCTGCCCTATTCTGAGCGCAAGGAGGGCAGTTCAAATTACAACTTGTTTAAACTGGCAAAACTCTACTTGAAATTGCAGGCCTATTATGGACACTTGAGTCCCTTGTTTGAAGGGGTCTTGGCAAGCAAGAACAAGGCTTTTGAAGTGGAGAGCGTTGTTAAAAAAGGCCATGAAGGGGTTGAGAAAAATGAAAGTCATGATGCTTGGTGGCGGAACAAATCAGCTGTATGCCATTAAAAGAATACTTAACAGAGGAGATCAAGTCTTAGTAAGTGATTATTTGGAAAGTTCACCAGGAAAAGATCTGGCAACCTATACAGCCCTTGCAGATACATTTTCCTATGAAGACACTTTGCATGAAGCTAAAGCCCATAATATTGAAGCCGTTTTAACAGTGGGCACAGATCAGCCCGTCTTAACAGCGGCTCGAGTGGCTGAAACTCTGGATTTGCCAACGCCAATAAATTCTAAGACGGCCCTCTATGTTACAAATAAAAAGCATATGAAAGAGGTCTTTAAAAAGCATGGTATTCCCTCAGTAGACTACATAATAATAGGACAAGAGCATTTGCTGAGCCAGGACCTGGCAGACCGCCTTAAGAAGTTTTCCTATCCAGGGGTCTTAAAACCAGTGGACTCCCAGGGACAAAGGGGAATTTTTAAGGTCTACAGCCACAAGGATGTCTTACAAGGTCTTGGTGAGACACTTAAGCATTCAAAAACCAAAGAAGCCGTCCTGGAAGTTTATTATGAAAATCAGGAAGTAACAGTGAGTGGCTGGGTTGAAATGGTGAGACTTATATTTTGACCATGACTGACCGTGTGACATTTTCAGAAGACAATAAAATTGGTGTTTGTGTATCCCATGAACATCCATCTGTTCACATAGAAAATTATGGTGATACAGCAAAGCGCTTAACAGAAAAAATCGTAAACGCTTTTGAAATAGAAAATGGACCTATATATTTTCAGTTTCTGGTGGGCAAGGAGGGCATGCTTGTCAATGAAATAGCTTGTCGAATTGGCGGTGCTTATGAAGACCAGTTCATACCCAAAATTACTGGCTTTGACATATTGGGTGAACAGCTAAATATTGCCCAAGGAAAGCCAGTTAAACAGATGTTTAAAAGCCTATGACTTTAGAAAAAATTCGGCTTGTCTCAGTGTTCAGCTCTATTTTGCTCAGCCAGGAAGCATTGAAAGGATCACAGGCAAAGACTGTGTGCTTCAAATGGAGGGCGTGGCGGATTTTCGTTGTCACTACAAAGTGGGAGACTGCGTGCCACAAACGGAGAACGCTTCAGCCAGGGCTGGCTTCTGTTTGATTTATGGAGACAATGAAACAGACATATGTCACAAAATATCTAACTTTTATAAGCATTTTAAAATCATTTCAAAAGATGGGGACAACCTTCTTATAAAAGGATGCAGGGGGAATCGTTAGTGGAAAAAAATCAAATTAGAAAAAATCTTTCAATCAGACTTTGCATAATAGGACTACTGACCTTAATGTTTCTATCAGGCTGTCAGCAAAGGCAAGCGGGGCTGGAACATGCAGAGGACGTAAGGACAATAAAAATTGCCAGACAGTTTGGCTTGGCATATGCCCCCTTAACCATAATGGAAGAGAAAAGGCTTATTGAGCTGGAAAATGAAAACATTGAAGTTGAGTGGGTGCAGCTGGGAAACACGGCGGCTATCCGTGAAGCCATATTAACTGATGAACTGGATTTTGGTTTTATGGGGATTCCTCCTTATTTGATCGGCCTTGAAAATGGTATGGATTGGCAGGTCTTTACTGGTCTTTCAAGGGCACCTTTGGGTCTCATGACAAGTCAAAGCTCTATTGAGAAACTGAGGGATATTGAGGTGGCAGATAGGATTGCTCTGCCTCAACCAGGCAGTATTCAGCATATACTCCTGGCCATGGCAGCCCAAAGAGAAATGGGGAAGTCAGATGCTTTTGACAGCCAACTGGTTAGCCTAAAACACCCTGATGGTGTTCAAATGCTGACTTCAGGATCAGACATTAGCCTGCATTTTACATCACCACCTTATATATTTGAGGAAGAAAAAGAGGCATGAGGCAGGTTATATCAGGCGAGGAGGCCTTTGGTGGTCCTTTTACCTTTATTGTTGGGACGGTGCGTGAGCAAATGGCTGAAGACACAGAGTCAGTTCTAGCCATAAAAAAATGCCCTCGAAAAATCCATAGATTTTATGCAAGAAAATCCAGAGGAAACATTAGATATATTGTCTAAAGCCTATGGCATTGAAACAGAGACATTAAAAGATTATATATATGAAAAAAACATGGTCTATGAGACGGATATAAAAGGTATGGACACTTTTATTGACTTCATGATTGAAGCGGACTATATCCATGAAACCATCAAAGAAAAGCCTGTGATTTGGGAGCCTTAGTATGTCAAAAAACTTTAAAACAAATGTGATTTTTATAGGTTTTGTGCTGGGTTTATGGCAACTTGTCTACTGGCTTGGAATATACTCTGATCTTATTTTGCCAGGGCCTGTCAATGTGTTTTTGTCAATGAAAGATGCCTTCAGACAAGATGATCTCTTGGGTCAAATTATTAGGTCTATTTTAATTGTTATAAAGGGCATGACCTTGTCATCACTCCTTGTCATGGGTCTTCTAATCCTTTCTGAAGGCTCTGGAATATTTGAAGAAATTACAAACCGTCTTTGCACTTTACTGCATCCCCTTCCAGGCATAGCCGTCCTCCCGATTTTTATGCTGTGGTTTGGCATTGGGGACAAGGCGGTTCTAGCTGTGCTGGCCCACGCGACTTCATGGCCCCTATATATTAATATAAGGGCGGGGCGTGGCAACCTTCCAGAGATATACGAACAGCTTGCAAGAGGTTATAAAATACAGACCTTGGATAAGTGGAAACACATAATGCTGCCTGCTATGCTTCCCTTTATACTTTCTGGAATGAAGACATGCTGGGCAAGGGCTTGGCGTGCACTGATCAGTGCGGAAATGATATTCGGCGCCATAGGAGATGGTGGCGGCATTGGCTGGTTTATATTCAAAAATAGGGTCTTTATGAATACGGACGGCATGTTTGCAGGACTTATTGCGGTCATGGCTATAGGTTTAACTGTTGAGACCCTTCTGTTTGACATGGTTGAGAGAAGAACTTTGAGAAAGTGGGGTGGTTCAGTTGTCGCAAACAATCATGGTATTTGATAGGTGTGATATTGGATTTGAGACCCCTCATATTTTCAATTTGACTTTGGATGTTAAAAAAGAGACTTTATTTCCATAGTGGGACCAACTGGTGTGGGGAAAACCACCCTGCTCCGACTTACAAGTGGGGTAGATAAGAAAGGGCGTCAACCAAGATGCTTAAAGGGGGAATGGAAGCGACCCGATGCCATGACAACAGGAATCGTGTTTCAGTCTCTTGATCAGCTCCTTCCCTGGAAAACCGCTTTTGAAAATGTCCTTCTGCCCTTACTTGGACAGGATGCTAAGAGATTGAATGGAACAAAAGAAGACTTTCATAAAAGGGCAGAATTTCTAATGAAGATGGTTGGCCTTCAAGAGCATATGGACAAATACCCTGCGGACTTATCTGGTGGCATGCGGCAACGCGTTGCCATAGCAAGAGCCATGCTTTAGAACCCCAGCTTTATTAATGGATGAACCCTTGGAAGCCTGGATGCCATCACAAGAAAGGCTCTGCAGAGCTTGTTAAAAAGCATCCATAATAACACAGAAACCACCATATTGTTTGTCACACATGACGTTGAGGAAGCCATGGATTTGTCAAATAGAATTTTGGTTTTAAACAAGGCGGGGCATGGACTTGTCATCGACCAAGTTAAAAAAGCCTGGCCTCAAAAGATAAAAGATAAAATTATGAATCAGCTGGGCTCTTAAGTTTCATTGTCTCATATGATTGGTAAAGCTAGTGAAGAGGACTCATGCAGTACGCGGTGGGTCCTCTTTGCTTGCTTTAAGAAATATCGATACAGCATAATGTTTCCCAATAACCACTCCGCAAGAATTCGTGTTTATAATATACATGAAGTTCAATCGGAGAAGCATTGTAGGGGTGAATGATAACTGCTTAACAAACTTTTGTCCTAACAAGAGTTAAACACGATTGATCTTTTACAAAAGCAAGAGGATGCATCTAAGTAAAATCAGGCCTAACAATAGGAGGAGAAAAATGAAAAATTATTCGAAACTTTTATCGATAATTTTAGTCCTTGTACTTTCAATAAGTATGAGTGCATGTGGCAGTGAACCAGCACAAGAAACATCAATGGATGTGAGCACGGAACCAGCTGCTGAGTCACAAACAACAGAGTCTAGCGAAAGTGAAGACACTGATCAAGTTGAAGAAGAAGCATCTACAGGAGCACTCGAAGAATCAATTATGGCATACTTTGAAAACATGCCAGACCACATATACAAGATCAAGCAAGATGCTTTTATTGAACTTGTAAAATCTGGTGAGGACATGACAGTCCTTGATATTCGAAGCGTATCTGATTATGCTGAAGGTCATGTTCAAGGGGCCATTAATGCGCCTTGGGGAACAACTGCAATTAGCGATGTTCTATCAAAGCTGCCTCAAGACAAGCCACTATATGTTTACTGCTATTCAGGGCAAACAGCAGGACAGGCCGTACACACGATCAATGTTGCTGGATTTGATGCAAGAAGTGTAAACTTGGGCTTTAACTTTGGTATTTCAAAAGTGGACGGCTATGAAGAGGTTCTTTCAACAGAAGCTGTCACTGTCACAGAAGATATTACAGACATAAACCCTGAAATCGCACAGGCCCTTCATACATATTATGCAGGTCTAGCTGATGTCAAAGATACAAAATTTAAAAACTACAAGGTTTCAGAAGACAATCTGAAGGCTATGTTGGATGCAGACGAAGACTTCTATCTCTTGTCTATTCGAAGTGAAAAAGACTTTGCAAATGGTCATATTGAAGGTGCTCAAAACCTACCATGGGGCGCAGGTATGCAAGAAGGATTTGACCAGCTTCCAACAGATAAACCTGTGGTTGTTTATTGTTACTCAGGTCAAACAGCAGGCCAAACTGTAGCGGCCCTAAGACTGCTTGGCGTGGATGCAGTTTCCCTAAATGGCGGAATGGGTGTTGGAGCCAATGCACCACTGGGCTGGACAAACAAGGGTTATGAAACTGTTTCGAATGTACTAGAAAACGAAATTCTGGCTTATTTTGCAAATATGCCAGACCACATCTATAAGATTAACCAAGGTGAATTCATTGAGATGGTTGAGGCCGGTGAAGACATGACGGTTCTTGATATTCGCAGTGCTTCTGACTATGAAAAAGGTCATGTAAAGGGCGCAGTGAATGCCCCTTGGGGAACAACAGCGATCAGCGATATTCTTGTAAAACTGCCACAGGATAAACCGCTATTTGTATACTGCTACTCAGGACAAACAGCAGGACAAGCTGTACACACCCTAAACATAGCAGGATTTAATGCAAGAAGTGTTAATCTAGGTTTTAATTTTGGTATTTCTAAGGTGGAAGGCTATGAGTCTGCCATTACGACTGATGCCAACGTGCCTTCAGAAGTTGTAACAGAAATTGATTCATCTATCCAATCAGCACTTCATGACTACTATGCAGGTCTAGCAGAAGTAAAAGACTCAAAGTTTAAAAATTATAAAGTATCAGAAGATAATTTAAATGAAATGATGCAGTCGGATGAGGACTTTTATCTACTTTCGATTAGAAGTGAAAAAGACTTTAAATCGGGTCATATAGAAGGCGCTTCTAACCTACCTTGGGGTGCAGGCATGGAAAATGGATTTGATTCACTTCCAAAGGACAAGCCTGTTGTGGTTTACTGCTACTCAGGTCAAACAGCAGGTCAAACCGTAGCGGCTTTAAGACTACTAGGTGTTGACGCTGTATCACTGAATGGCGGTATGGGTGTTGGAGCCAATGCACCACTTGGTTGGACCAACAAGGATTTTACAGTTGTTCAGTAAGCGTATACAAGAAAGCTCATTTAAAAGCTTGTTCTTTACTCCTTTAATATAATTATAGGTGAATCATTATCACCTATTATAAAAGGAAGGTGCTTCGGCACCTTCCTTTTATTTATGAACTTGGATTTTTCGTGCTTGATAGAGACAGAGGGCTGTTCTATTATTAGTATGAAGGCGGGTATCTTATGGATAACAATACTTTAATAAATGCCTTCCTAAAAAATCAGAAACTATATAAATGGCTTTAAGTAAGCATTTGACAACAAGAAGGTGATTACATGTGCAAAGATAAAACAATTCTAGTAACAGGCGGTGCGGGATTTATTGGGGGTGCCTTGATAGACTTATTATTAAGTGAGGGCTATGGGGATCGTGTGGTCTGCCTGGATAAACTCACTTATGCGGCCCAACCTGACCGGATCAAGACACATGAGCTAAATAAGCGATATACATTTGTAAAAGGGGATATAGTTGATGGTTGGATTGTGAATAAAGTTCTCAAAAAGTATGAACCTGCATGTATTGTAAACTTCGCTGCAGAGTCCCATGTGGATAATAGTTTAGTGGATGACAGTGCTTTTTATAAAACCAATGTGGATGGTGTTGAAACCCTAATTAAAGGGGCTATAAAATATGGCGTCAGACATTTTGTCCAAGTTTCTACAGATGAGGTTTACGGGCAGAACTTAGACGGGAAACCTTTTTGTGAAGACAGTCCCTATGCACCAAGAAATCCATATGCTATAACAAAAGTCAAAGCTGAAGAAAATTGTAAAAACCTATGTGAAACAAGGGAAGATTGAGGCCCTTATTACGAGAGGGTGTAATACATTTGGTCCCTGGCAACATGGAGAAAAACTCATATCCAAGACTGTATTAAAGGCCATAAAAAACGAGTCAATTCCCATATATGGGAGTGGTCTGCAGAAGAGGGAATGGATATACAGTTCAGAACACGCACGTGCCATACTTTTTCTTATCGAAAACAATCATTTTGGTGGCGTCTTTAATATAGGCTCAGGTTATGAAACAACAAATATTGATATTGTAAGACAGATACTGGACATCCTTCAAAAGCCTCATAATCTAATGACACATGTGGAAGATCGGAAAAATCATGATTTTCAGTATGGTGTGTCAAGGCTTAAATTGACACAGGCTGGCTTTAAAGTAAAACATAATATGCCTGCAGATCTTTTAGAAACAGTTGACTTTTATAAAAACAGAATAGTAGATATGACCGATTCTTCCCCTTTTACTTAATATCCAAGTAGGAGGGGAATTATAGTATACTTAGCCTAGAAAAGGGGTATTAAGATAGCAAAGATTCAATCCAATTTTTAAGAAAGGACATCAGGCAATGAAAAGTTATCAAAGCAAAGTGATGATTTTAATTATAATTTTCATATTTTGTTCCATGGCCTTGATGTTTCATTTTGTGAATCGCTCTGTGATGGAAGAAATGCGGGAGGATTCATTTAAAAGGAATCGAAACTACACTCAGATGATCAAGCGTACGGTCGACCTACACACAGAGGCTGTTGTGGAACATCTGTCCATGCTCTCAAAACTGGATGCTTTAAGACGTTTTGAGCTGGATAAGATGGATGAAATCATGAAGTCAGCCGTGGAAGAGATGAACCTTGTGTCTCAGATGTATGTCATGGATTCAAAGGGGTATCAAATCTACAAAACATCTTTTATTGAAACCATAGGAGACCGTTCTGACAGGACTTATTTCAATAAGGCCATCGAAGGAGAGGTCTATATTTCAAGTGCCATTATTTCGAGAAGCACAGGGCGCCCTATAAGTGTTGTGGCTATACCTATTTATAAAGGAAATGAGATAATTGGTGTTCTTGGAGCCAGTCTGGATTTATCCTATTTATCTGATGTTATTGCTGATGTGGAGATTAGTGAAAATGGATACGGTCTTATACTAGACCGAGAAGGCAAGATTATTGCCCATCCTGAGATTGACACTTTTACGGATTTGATGGATTTAAATGAATTGACAGACATTTTCTTTGATAAAGACAAGCAGAGTGGAAATTATATTTTGAACCAGAACAAGGCGGTGAGGAGCGGCTTATTTCTTATAATGTGACAGATCGAGGCGAATGGACTGTCATCGTTCAAATACCGACGATTGAAGCTTTCAAGGCTATTACGGAAAGAAAGAACAAATTCCTAGCCTTTACCGTGATTATATTTGTATTTTCTGTTTGGTTTGCTATACCTGTCTCAAAGCGTATATCAAAGCCCGTTGAAGAAATACGTGATGTCCTAAACGGGATAGCACAAAATGATTTCTCCGTTAAGTTTGAAAAAGATAGAAATGATGAATTTGGTCTTATTCAAAAAGATATTGTTTTCATGGCAGAAGAACTTTCTATAACACAAGAAGAGCTTGAACAAAGAGTTATGGAAAGGACTGATGAGCTGAATGCATCCAAATGAATCTCTCAAGAAAACCCTTGCTGAACTCAATAGAATTCAAAATCAACTTGTTATTGCAGAACGCTTTAAAGCTGTCCATGACTTAGGCATACGTATGTCTCATGAGGTCAATACAGCCATAGGCAACAGCATGATTGCCACATCTTATCTCCACCGTGAAAGCGAAAAAACCTTTCAGAGATTTTCACAACATAGCCTCACACAAGGCTTATTAAAAGAATATATAAAGAGTGTTATCCATTCTGCAGATGCTGTGCAGAATCAATTAAAGCAAATTGACACGGTTATGAAGTCACTAAAGTCAACAAATTTATATCGGGATATTGAAAGCATTGGTCCCATCAATCTCACTGAAGAAGTTGAAAAGGCCATAGTTAAGTCCAATTATAATTATGTATCGACCTATATCAAAATAGATACGGACGTACAAGAAAATGCAGACATGCAGTTTTATGAAACATTTATTGAACAAATTATCATTGAGCTAATAAACAATAGCATTAAATATGGTTTTTCAGACAATGTTCATGGTCAAATCCAGATTCAAATGCATTGTGACGTTGAAAAAGTCTATTTGATTTATAGGGATGACGGTATGGGCATTTCTGAAGAAATTGCCAGTAATATATTTGAGCCTTTTGCAAAGTCAGATATGGCGAATGAAGGCTACGGTATGGGATTAAGTGGTATTTACAATATGGTCGTCAATATTGCAGGCGGTCATATAGAATGTGAAAGTCGCCTGGGCCATGGGGTAGAGTTTAGAATAGAAATGCCTCTATTAAATTAAGCGTGTCATAAATAAACCCCAGTTCCTCCTTCAAAATAGGAAGAACTGGGGTTTTGTTTGTGCGGACATAGCCCTTTTGTCAATCAATTGTCATTTGACAAAGGGGGCGTTTGAGACTGGGCTCGTTTTGATTCCTGCTTTTCAACAAGTTCAGTGAAGACAATTTTAAGTATGGCTCCAGTTGGAATGGCAAGAATAATGCCCAGTATGCCAGCAAATCCACCACCAATTGTAATGGAAAGAATAATCCAAATTGGAGCAAGGCCAATGTAATTGCCCATAACCCTCGGACCAATTAAGTTGCCGTCAAACTGCTGGAGAACAAGTATAAATATTAAAACCCAAAATGCCTTTGCAGGATCATAGGTCAGTGTGGCCACAACGGCAGGCACAGCGCCTATAAAAGGACCAATGTAGGGAATAACATTTGTAAAACATATAATCACAGCTAAGACAAGGGCATACCTTACATTCAATATGGAAAGACCTATAAAAGCCAGACAACCCACAATGAGTGCCTCAACGATAAGACCAGAGATGAAATGGGAAAAAATATTGTTTACATTCCCTGCAAACTCAACAATTCGCTGGGCTCTCTTCTCGTTAAAAAAGGCGTGAATGAGTTTGCACCAAGTTTCATCATACTCTCTTTATCAGCCAGCATGTAGATAGAAATGATGATGCCAAAAACAGTGGTCATGAGAGCAGATGAAACTGAAACAAGCATTTTTGTCAGATTCTCAAGCAAAATGTTTGACACAGTGCTGAGAATTTCAGCCATTTTATTAAGATTATCCTGTAATATACCTTCAATAGGTCCCAAATTGTACTGGGCTATGTCAAAGTTTTGAGTAGTGACCCAGGCTGTGATGTCTGAAACCAGGCGTAGAGAGCTAGAAACAATTTGCGGGAGCATAAGACTTAAAAATGTGGCTATAAAAGCAAGAAGACCAATATAGGTTCCAGCAATGACAAGCCCTCTTTTTGCATTAAATTTACGTTCTATGAAACTAATAGGCCTATTTAGAATATAGGCAATTCCAAACCCGATATAGAAAGGGGTTAAAACGGCCAGCAAGTTGCCGACCATGTTTTGCATATTGGGTAAATGGCTGATTATTAAATATGTGATGATCACCCCGACGAAAAAAATAGTCAGATATTCTATGAATCGTTTTTTGTCTTTAAATAGCATAAAGGCCTCCAGTTGTTATTCTATGTTCAATTATAGAGGAAGCCGTGGGCAAATGTAAGTTTTTTCATATACTTTAACCAGATTTTAAGATTTGAAAGTTTCGGTGCATTTTATCAGCAGGTTAAAATAATTTAAAAGACTGTAACAAAGCTTGATTTATATGAACAGCGTTCATATAATGGTTTTGTATAATGAACATTGTTCATAAAGGAGGTTGAAATGCCAAAAATTATTAATGATATTGAGTCAAAACTGATTACAACCGCTGAAGAACTCTTTATTGAAAAGGGGTATGATGCTGTAAATATACGTCTCTTAGCTAAAACTGTCGGTGTGGCTAGCGGTACAGTATACAACTATTTTCCAGCAAGGAGAACCTATACCAGGCCGTTCTCATAGACTCATGGGATAAGACCATGAGCCTTCTAAATGAAATTCTTTGTGAAGAGATAAGCTTAAACCTGCGAATGAAAAAATTCTTTGAGACCATGTATATTGAAGTTGAAAACAGAAAAGGTCTTGGGGGAAGGGTTGTTTTAGAAGAGAAAAAGAAAAAGAATGTGGCCAATGAAACAGAAGAAAACTGGATCATTATATGAGCCGAATCAAGGACATGGTTATTGAAATGATCAATGCCCATGACAACTTGAAAAGTAAAATTGACGATTCTGAAAGACTGGCGAATGTTCTTATTGGATCATTCTGGATGCTTCAAAGACATCATACAGGTCAAAGGGAAGAAAATATCAAGTTTATTGGGAATTATTTAGATATTATACTGGGTGAACATGGGTCAGCAAGTCATTAGGATCTACTATCCAAGTGTCTTGCTAAAGAAAAAGGATGAAATGAATGGATAAAAGATCAAAATTTATGGGAGAAGAGAATATTAAAAAAGTCCTTCTAAAGCTTTCAGTGCCTGGGATTATTGGCATGCTTATTACAGCCATATACAATATTGTGGACACGCTTTTCATTGGAATGATGAATGACACCAGCGCTATTGGAGCCGTGTCTGTTGCTTTTCCATTGATTATGCTCATAGGCTCAGTGGGACAGATGTTTGGAGTGGGTGCCAATTCCTATATATCTCGACTTCTAGGATCTAAAGATCATGACAAGGCTGAGTCAGCAGCCAGTACTGCTTTTATAACAACAATCCTTGTTGCCCTGGTTTTTACAATTATAGTCCTCCCAAACCTAGAACCTGTTCTCAAAGTGTTTGGAGCGACAAAGACCATCATGCCATATGCTCTGTCTTACGGGAAAATAATGGTGGCATTTTCTGTGTTTACAATGATCAATATGACCATGAATAATATGATTAGAGCTGAAGGGGGAGCAACATTTTCCATGTTGGCCCTGTCCCTTGGAGCCATTATCAATATGATTCTTGATCCAATCTTTATTTTTACACTGAATATGGGCATTGAAGGGGCTGCCATTGCAACCATTGCAGGACAAGTGATTTCAACAGTTTTTCTTCTGTCCTACTACTTTAGGGGGCAGTGTCAGGTTCATTTAAAATTATCTAAGTTTGAACCCACTCTTGAAATGTACTCAGAAATTTTCAAAATAGGCATTCCGACACTTTTAAGACAAGTTCTTGTGAGTCTATCCCTAGGATTGATCAACTCAGCTGCAATGGTTTACGGAGACCAAGCTGTGGCAGCAATGGGGGTGAGTATGAGGGTGCTAGCCATGTCTTTTTATGTGACATTTGGATACCTGCAGGGCTTCATGCCAGTGGTTGGTTACAATTATGGTGCTAAACTCCAGGAAAGAGTTAAGACAGCGATTTCTTTTTCCATCCGGGTCACAAGTGCATTCAATATATTTGCCAGCCTCATATTCATTGTCTTTGCAACCCCTATCATGGGCGCCTTTTCGAGTGACCCTCAAGTGATTGCTTTTGGAGCAAAATCTTTGCGCTATCAGTCTATCATGTTGCCCTTTTTTGGATATATGGTTATAGGGAATGGTGTTTTCCAAGCCTTTGGAAAGGGACGGGAGGCTATGTTGCTGTCTGTTGCACGACAAGGCATTTTCTTAATCCCTGCAATTACAGTCTTACCAAGAGTGTTTGGTGTAAGGGGAATACTTCTATCTCAGCCAGTGGCTGATTTTTTAACCCTTATCACCACTTATGTTTTGTTTTCAAGAGTCAATAAATCCATAGATCAGGAGATTTTAAAGGCTCCAGTGGTAGAGGGATTTGCCCAGGGCTAAGAGCTAGACCAGAGCAAGTGTTTAGGTGGTTTAGTTTTAATTGATAGAAGTCTATAAAGCAAAAGCCATGAAGGAAAATCAATTTCCTTCATGGCTTTATTTATTTCAAAATCTTATCATTGACATCTATCAAGTATGGTGTTGTCATGGTTTAACCGATGGCTTTAAAGGGCTTCGATGACCTCCATGAAACTTTCAATAGGTTGATTACCAACGATGTCATGGTCTTCGTTTATAATGATTTTAGGCACACCGCTAACATCGTATTTTTCAGCTTCACTGAAGAAGGTTTGGGATTCAATCATTTCAGCTGTGATATTTTCATTTTCCAGTGCCAACTTGTGAGCTTTGGATACGGCACCTGGACAATGCGGGCAACCAAGCGTTACAAAGACCTTTATATGAACGGGCTTGTCCACTTTGTCAAGACGTGCTCTAAAATCTTCCGGAAGTTCTTCTCCAGCACCGCTCACTTCAATCAATCCAGTAATAAATGAGTTGATTTCATGTCCTGCAGGAATACCATTAAATCTAATCCCATTGTCCTTATGGTCTTTGTCAAGAAGAACGATGGATGGTGTGAGTGAGATGCCGAGTTTATCTGCCATGTCCTTATTTTCTATTATGTCATATTGCTTGAGTACAACCTTGTCTGAAACGTTGGAGACTTCTTCCATAAAGGCCTTGGTGTCTTCGCATGTTTCGCAAGTTTCAGTTGTTGTGAATAAGGCAACATTTACCTGGTCCTTCATTTGGTTCAAAATTCCCTTTAATTGTTCTCTTAATTCATCATTCAAAAGTGCCATATATATCCTCCTTTATACATTGAGCTTGTTAACATAGTCATTTGCAGTTAGGGCAGCTTTTGCCCCTTCGCTGGCAGCTATAATGATCTGCTTATAAGGCACAGTGGCAACATCACCGGCTGCATATATACCAGGGACATTCGTCTCAGTCCTATCATTTACTATAATTTCACCTGAAGGTGTCATATCAAGTAGCCCCTCAAAGATCTTTGAATTTGGCAAATAACCGATTTCTACAAAAAGACCATTGACATCAATGTCTCTTTCCGCGTTTGTTTCCTTGTCGAGCACATGAAGGTGGGTCAAAAGCGATTGTCCCTTAACTTCTAGAATTTGCGTTTGGAGTAGGACTGTAACATTCTCGATGGCGTTCAGACGGTCAATTAATATTTGGTCCGCCCTGAAGTCGCTTCTGTGAACAAGCACCACTTCACTGGCAATTTTTGATAAATCAATGGCGGCTTCAACGGCAGAGTTTCCACCCCCTGCAACAGCCACTTTCAAATCTGTAAAGAATGGGCCATCACAAATTGCGCAGTAGGCCACGCCCTTGCCACTGAATTCGTCTTCTCCAGGAACACCAAGTCTTCGAGGCCGACTGCCAGTGGCCACGATAAGTGACTTGGCACGTATAATTTCACCGCCACTTAGGTGTATTTTCTTGATTTGTCCATCTTCAACTTTTTCGACTTTGGCATCACGTTTAATTGGGATCTTCAAGTGGTCCACGTGTCTTTGAATTTTTCCATAAGACCTTGACCACTAACTTCTACTGTGCCAAGATAGTTTTCTACAGATGAAGTATCAAGGACTTGTCCACCAACACGTTCTGCTATTATAGCTGTTTCCATGCCTTTTCGCTTGGCGTAGAGAGCGGCATTTAACCCTGCAGGTCCACCGCCTATAACAAGAACATCGTATAATGTTTTACTGTTTACTTTATTGTTGTTGTTGCTTGTAAATTCACTGGAAAGATTTAAATCAAACATATTATCACCTCATAAAATGAAAGTCTATGACTTTTCCGCTTGTATACGAATTGTATTTTCCCTATGCCCAATCTTGAAGGCTTAAACCGATGCGACCCAGATCTTTAGAAACTTGACTTGAGGTTTGACAAGTCTAAGTTTCGTAGGAAAATTAACTTTATCTTTTGGGTCGCAGAACGAGGGACGAAACTTGAATTTGTTTTGAAAAAAAGGCCCCTTCAAAGAGGGGCTTATTCTTCTTGATTAAGTATTTTACACACTGATGATTCTGACAGACCACCGAACAAGGCACCCAAAGCTTTAAGTGAAAGTGTGGATTCTCTTCTAAATTGTCTTATAAGTTGGTTCCTTAATTTCTTATCCTTAAAAATCTCTGCTTGTGACATGCCTTTTTTTTGGGCAATTTCAAGCAGTTTTATTCTTTGCATCAATCTCACATGTTAGACAATTGGGATCATCTTTGCAAAACGTTTTGCTGCTATCACATAGAGTCGTTTCTGTGTCTCCATCAAAATAGCTCTTGATGATATGTTTTGCAGTGTCTATGTCATCGTTAACCAAGTGAAGTAAATCATCCATATCGATTAAATCATCAAAGGTGGATGGAGATTTAAAGTCTGGCACTTGAACACATTGAATAGAGTGAAACAGACTGGGAAAATCGGTGATTAGAGAGCTTTTGTATCTGTCCTTAAAGAGTTTTCCCTCGCACACGGCATACATGCCATAAGAGATATTAATGCTCTTCATAATTTTTGAAATATCACTACCATTGTCATGAATAATCAGTTGATAGGCATCATCATCTTGCAAACAGTATGCGTATAGTCGAAAATTAAATTTTTTCTTTGCTTTTTTCACAATAGATAGAAATTTTTCCCTATCCTTGGAATCCATAAAAAGTTTCCGGCAACCGCCGCCACTTTGTTGTATAAGGTAAGTTCCAAAAGTATTCTTCTCACGTGCTTTTCTAGCCATCACATCACGCCTCTCATGTGTTTGTGATTTCATGATACACCTGGAAAATTAAAAAGTCAAGTTCCGTCCCTAAGGTTTTCAAAATGTTTACAAGTTCATTTTTTTATATTAGTTGAACATTCATCAAAATGGTTGTATATTGATTAGGGAACCTAAATATTATAGGTATAGAAAGTGTGGAATCTATGGGTGAGAGAGATAGAGTTTTTCAACACAATTTAAAAATATTTGTTATATACAGTGTGCTCTTTAAAGTTATGGAACAGATGTACAAGCCTTATGCTGTTAAGTTTCTTGAGCGGATAGGGGGCAGTGCTTTTCATATTTCTTTATTCAATGCATTGCCTGGTTTTATGATGTTTCTAACTGTTTTTATCGGAACAGTCTGGTTGAGTCAGCAGGCCTGTAAAAAAAGAGCCATTCAAATGACAATACTCATAAGTCGTGTCATAATACTTCTTTTCGCAACCGTTCCCATGATGCCAAAAGCTTATCAACCCATGGGATTTGTTATTTTGTCGGCCCTGATGAGTGTGCCTCTAGCCGTGTATTTGTCAGGTTTTCAAAGTTTTGTGGGGGATGTGTTCAGTGAAGGCAACAGGGCCCTTGCTATTGGAAAGGGCAACCAGTATGGCGTATATGCTGTTATGGTTGTGACACTTCTCACTGGATATATTTTATCAGAGTTGCCAGGAAATGAATCGGAACGCATATTCATTTATCAGATTTTCTTTGTGTTGAGTTTTATTTTTTGGTGTGGGTGAAATTATAATATTTGAGAAGTTCAAATTGAGAACACTTAGCCAGAGCAGGGGAATTCATTGGAAGACCACACTAAAATCCATACCTGCAAACAAAGACTTCAAGCTCTTTATGGTTTGTTCTTTAATTTTTCATTTTGGTTGGCAAATGGGGTGGCCCCTCTTTTCCATTTATATGATTAAGGTACTGGGCGCCAATGAAATTTGGTTGGCCATAATTAATATGGGCTCATTTTTAACCATGATTATAGGCCATAAGGTTTGGCCAGGCTATATCGAAAAACTTGGAAATCCAGCTGTTACAGCAATTTGTACTATGGGTATGGCATTAACACCGCTTCTATATATTGTCTCAAAGAATCTTATTGTTATGTCAATTGTGGCTGTGGCCACGGGCATATTCACATCAGGCACCCTAACAGTGCTTTTAAGTGGACTGCTTGAGGTTTTACCTTCTAAAGAGCGAACAGTTTACATGGGGTTTTATAACACATTTATTAACCTGAGTCTGGCCATAGCTCCAATGGTGGGGCATGCTTTTATGCAGGGGAAGGGTATTATTTTCGCCCTATATATGACAGCCATTTTTAGACTATTTGGTGGCATAGCCTTTATCATTAGAAGCAAACATATCAAAAGGGTTAGGCTTATGAATGACAGGGAAAAAGTTTCATAAAATTATTAAACCCACAAGTGGATTGCTATAAAGAAAATCCGCTTGTGGGTTTTGTTATATTCTGTGGTGCGTATATTAGAAGTATTCTTCTTGATGCATATCGAACTGAATCTGCTTTTCAACGAGCGCTTTTACATCTGTAACAGCTTCGCATCGGCCCATAGCGCACATAAGTTTTGCGACAGAGGCTTCTGTGTTTAAGTCATTGGCATAAATTATGCCATCCTTAGGGATTTTTTTGCCCACTTCGTATATGTCAAAATTCACGCCTTCTTCAAGGCACTGGGTTGTCATCATAACACACATGCCTGAGCGAATCATGTTAGCGACTTCACTGGCGATATCGACATTTTCAAAAGGCACTCCACCAATGCCAAAACTCTCAATAATGACCCCGCGGTAGTTCTCCTTAATATAGTTAAATATTTTAGGATCTATTCCTGGGAAGAGCTTAATAACGATGAGCGAACTATCCACCTCTGGATGGAAGACCAGTTCTGTTCCCTTTGGTTTGAATCTTGAGAATACAAAACGCTTGTACTGAATTCTGTCATGTTTTATTTCTGCAATATAAGGAAAGTTCACACTCTCAAAAGCATCATAACTTCTTGTTTTAACTTTCATAGCTCTTGGACCGGATATGAGCTTGCCATCAAATACGACGAAAACACCGGCTAGGTCTTCTACGGCAAAATGTATGGCATCATTCAAATTGTGAACGGCGTCAGTGTGCTCTTGCGCAATAGGGTATTGTGATCCAGTTATAATAACCGGTTTATTTAGTCCCTCCAGCATATAAGTAAGTGCAGATGATGTGTAGGCCATTGTGTCCGTACCATGGGTAACAACAAAGCCATCATAATCATCATATGCGTCGTGAATGGCCTTTGCAATTTTAACCCAGCAGTTGGGTGTCATATTGCTTGAGTCTATGTTCATGATCATCTTACCATCGATGTCACAGAGCTTACGTGCTCTTGGAACAAAGGACAGCAGTTCTTCGACGTTGTATTGTGGTGTTAATCCTTTTCCATCATCGGCACAGGCGATTGTGCCACCAGTTGCAATAATAAGAATTCTCTTTTCCATGAACTTTTCCCCTTAGTATATGATTCTGTGAAGCGCAATAATTATACTCTAATTATAACGCTATGTTTTACAAATAAAAGTGACGTTATTGTCATTGACTTACTTCAGGCGCTTGCAAAATTACAGATCTATATCCTTCTATACCATATATAGATTTTTGATTATTAAATCTCTATATATGGTATAGCAAGGGGGATTGAATGATATTTTGCAAGTCGCTCAATTAATAAAATGTAATGAAATATCTTATTTTGCTATAGTATAGGGCTTATCCCGATTGTCATTTTCCCACCACGTGGCATGTTTAATGCCCAACTTGCGAGGGGAAAACTCAGGGTCATGTCCCTGTTTAAGCTGGTCTTCATAGTCCTTGAGTGTTAAAAGGGCAGGCTTTTGAAGCAGAAGTATGGCTATGATATTTAGCCAGGCCATGAGGCCGACACCAACATCACCCATCCCCCATGCAATATCAGCGGTCTTAATGGCACCATGGAAAGTTGCTCCCAGCATAACAACGCGAAGGGCAGTAAGCAACCATGGCGTCTTGCCACTTCTGTTGAGATATGCGATGTTTGTCTCTGCGATGTAATAATAGGCCATGAGGGTTGTAAAGGCAAAAAAGACCAATGCAATGCCAACAAATGCGGCTCCAAATCCAGGCATAGCTGATTCAACAGCACCTTGAATGTAAGCAGGACCAATATCCACATCACCAATTTTTATAACAAGATAGCCGCCAATGGGATTTTCCACGTTGTACATGTCTGTTATGAGAATCATGAATGCAGTTGCACTACAGACGAAAAGTGTATCAATGTAGACGGAAAATGCCTGAACGAGTCCCTGCTTGGCGGGGTGGGAGACCTCGGCTGCAGCAGCGGCATGGGGGCCTGTCCCTTGCCCAGCTTCATTAGAATATACACCACGCTTAACGCCCCAGGCGATGGCCATGCCAATGATACCACTAAAGGCAGGTTCAAGACCAAATGCTGACTCTACAATTAAACGGAGAACTTCCGGCAGACGGGAGATGTTCATAAAAATAATTATAAGAGCTGTGAAAATATAAGTGGCTGCCATAAATGGCACGATGAACTCTGCCACTCGGCCGATTCGCTTGACACCACCAAAAACGATTGCTGCAAGAAGGGATACAAGAACGACGCCGGTGATGACAGGAAATATCCCAAAGGCATTGTTCAGACCAGCTGCAATGGAATTGGCTTGAATACCAGGCATGAAAAGACCCATGGATACCACCGTTGTTACGGCGAAGACCACGGCAAAGGTTTTGTTTCCCATGCCTTTTTCAATAAAATAAGCTGGCCCACCACGGTATTGTCCATCCTGTTCCACTTTATATATTTGGGCGAGGGCAGACTCCACATAGGCAGAGCTGGCGCCTAAAAATGCAATAACCCACATCCAAAAGACAGCTCCAGGCCCACCTATAGCAATGGCTGAGGCCACGCCGGCGATATTGCCGATGCCGACACGTCCAGATATGGATATAGCAAGTGCTTGGAAGGATGAAACCCCTTGTTCTGAGGCCTTGCCTTGAAACATGAGATGAATCATTTCCTTCCAAAGACGGACTTGCAAAAATTTAGTTCTTATGGTGAACCAAAAACCGGCTCCAAGACATAAGGCGATTAACCATTCGCTCCAAATCAGAGCGTTGAGAAAATCTACGAGTCGTGCCATGTATTTTCCCCCTCATTGCTTCATACAGGCTTCGTTAGAAATTTAGCATAGTACCATACATACATCTCTAGGAATATATATTGCAAAGTAGATGCCAATTTTACAGAGTATGGGTAAAAGACTAAATTTAAAAAGTGAAGCAATGTTTTTTCATGTAAAACGAAAGTAAAAATAAAATAAAATTAATATATTGATGATGTCTCCACAAGGGATGACCTCGTTAAAAATGACTCATCAAAAATTTATGAGAAATTTTTAGAAAATGAGAATAAAATTTCTCACTATGCATCATCTTTCTTCAAACCATACTCTGTGATTTTGTTAAAAAGTTGTCGTCTGCTGATGCCTAGAGCTTTTGATGTCTGTGTCATATTATAATTATTCTCTTCAAGAACCCTTTGAATATAGGCAGATTCAGCATCTTTTCTAAATTCCCTAAGGGGCACGGTGTGAGAAAAATTTTTCTCATAGCTCTCATGTCTGGCTTGAGCTTCCTTGACATAACCACTTGGAATGTCCTGTTGACTGATGCGCCCATCTCTGGCGAGCACGACAAATCGCTCAATAATATTTTTCAATTCGCGAATATTTCCGGGATAGTCATAAGACTTTAAAAAGGACCAAACAGCATCGTCAATACTTTGAATACTCTTTTCATGTCAACTTGGGCCTTTCTCAGAAAGAAGTCAACCAGGGCAGGAATGTCTTCCTTACGTTCCCTAAGCGGTGGTAGTTCAACGGTAATCGTACTAAGTCGATAGAATAAATCCTCCCTAAATGTATGTTCTGCAACCATGGCTCTCAAATCCCGATTTGTTGCAGAAACCAGTCTGAAGTCCACATCTATGGAAACATTTGAACCAATTCTTTCAACTTTTCTTGACTCCAGACTTCGTAGCAGCTTGGCCTGTGTGCTTAAAGAGGTGTCGCCGATTTCATCGAGAAATAGTGTGCCTTCATGGGCTGACTCAAAACGACCAATTCGCCTGTCGGTGGCACCTGTAAATGCCCCTTTTTCATGGCCAAAGAGCTCAGATTCCAGCAGGGACTCTGAAAAAGCGTGACAATTGACTGCAACAAAAGGGTTTTCCTTACGCTCGCTAAGCTTGTGAATGTAATTGGCAAAAACCTCTTTACCAACACCAGACTCACCAAGAAGGAGAATATTGGCATTTGAGTTGGCAGCAGATTCAATGATACGAATGGCATCCTGCAATTTTGGATTTTTGGAATCCATTAAGAAATCTGTTGAAACAGAATCGTTTAAGGCATCACTTTTGAACTTTAAGTCGGATAGGCGAATGATCTTTTCAATGTCAAGAAGAAGCTCATCGGGATCATGCCCCTTAATAAAGTAGGAAAAGGCACCACGTTTCATGGCTTCTACAGCATTTTTTACCGTTCCGTAGCCTGTAACAATAATCACATCTTGGTCAGGATACTCTTCTTTGATTTTATCAAGCAGTTCTAAGCCGTCCATTTCTGGCATTCTAAGATCAGATAGAATCAAATGATAATTTTCCTTGCTGAGTTTTTTTTAATGCTTCTTTTGCAGAATTGGCAGTGTCGGTCTTGTAGTTGTTACTGGTTAAAATCATTTCTAGAATGTTTCGATGTTCCGCCTCGTCATCGACAATAAGTATTTTAAATAAGTTCTTCTTTATAACCATTTTCAGATGCCTCCTTAAGTCGAGGGAGCTCAATTCTAAATGTCGTTCCGACATCTGGGGTACTTTCGACTGTGATTTGTCCATTCATTTTTTGGATTTGATTATAAGTGATATATAGTCCGAGTCCAGTGCCTTCCCCTGTTTGCTTTGTGGTGAAGAAGGGGTTGAAGACCTTTTCCAGGTCTGTTTGAGTCATGCCTTGACCTGTGTCACTACAGGTGATGACGAGTTTATCATTTTCAGTCCAGCATGTGAGTGTAAGATGTCCACCGTTAGGCATGGCATCGACCGAATTGGAAATTAAGTTTATGAGGACCGACTTGAGAGCGTCCTCCATTATGGTCCAGTTGAGATTTGGATCAATATTAATACGATAAACCACATCTCTTTTTTCCATAACTTTGTGATTGAGTTCGATCATGTCCTTTAAGTAGGCGAATACATTCACAGTGGTGATTCGCTTATCTGTGATCCTCGAAAAGTTTAAAAGGTTATCAATAATCTGGCTGGCCTGTTCAACGGCGTTTTCTATTTGTGTGAAGGACTTGTCTTTCATTTCTTCACTTATATCATGGGTCTTTTTCAAGAAGTATGTGTAGTTTCTTATGAGACCTAGGGGATTTCTAATTTCGTGGGCCACACCTGCTGCCAGCTGTCCAATAGCAGCCATTTTACTGGCCTGTAAGACTTGCTGTTCAGCCAGTCTTAACTCTGTGACATTCTGTATCATCATAAGCAATCGATTGGAAGATTCATAGGTTTCGATGAGTGGGGAAGTTGTGATTAAGTAGGTCTGATTCATATAGTCCAGCTCCACTTCTGATTTGCTCCCAGTTTCCAGGGTGTTTGCAATGACATTCATGATAATAGGCAGGGAAGGTAGACCTTGAATTTCCTTAAGGTTTTTCCCGGAAATTTCATGTTTTTTACACCGAGAGTATCGCAAAACACCTTATTAACCGTAATAATATTATAGTCTTCATCCAGGACAACCATGAGGTGGGTGAGGCTATCAAATGTTCTTTGCAGGTCATTTCGACTTATAATGAGTTCTTTCGTCCTGGCGTCCACTTCTTCCTTAAGTTCACTGTTCCATGTGAAAAAGAGGTAACTTGCCAGCATAATGTTAAGCATGAAAAAAGATACGATTAGAAGCATTTTCTCATCGCTTGTTTCACGGCTGATAGGGGTAGAAATACCAAACCATTTCTGCTGGATCTTATTCATTATGTTTTTCTCTCAAGGAGTAAATCCCCTTATTGATTATACTGAGAAGTATTTTCTCATCTTTTGGTACGCTGAGTACTGAGTGGAGCTCATATAGTGGCTTTTCCACTATTTTATATTGGTCACCCAAATCCAGTTCATCTAAGTAGTAACTTAATACAGGTTCATCGCCAACAATGGCATCCACTTGTCCCTTAACTAATTCTGGGAAAAGGTCACTGTATTCAGGGACATGCACAAAGTTTATTCCATCTACATTGCTGTTAAGAAATTCATTGACATATCTCCGGTTTGGGCTGCAACACGACGACCGACCAAATCAAATAGATTTTCAATCTTGTATTCATCTATGGGAACGACAATAACTGTTCTTTGAAAGTTGATGGGGTCAGAAAAAAGATAGAGTTCAGAGCGTTTTTCTGAAGGAAACATGTCGCACAGGTCAGTTTCTCCTCTGGCCAGCGCATCAAGAGCATCTGCCCAAATCATGGGCTTGAAGATAATGTCCGTTTCAAGCTCTATGGAAAGAGCCTGTAAATAATCTATAGTGACCCCTTTATACTGACCAGTCTGTGGGTCAACATACCGCATGGGCGGGGTGGAATTGTCAGCCCCGTAGATAAGCGGACCGTGGTCACTGAGCCATTCCTTTTCTTCACTTGTCAAGGAAGTGGACTGGGTGAAGTACTTGAAAAACCGAAATTGTATTCAAGTTTCATGTATCTATCTGCAAAAATCAGTACCACTAAAATAAAAATCATAATGGTCACAAGTATCCGTCTTTCAATGGCGCCTCCTCAAAACGTTGATTACATACACATTATAGCATATATAAGGAGCATTTTAGCATGGATGATATGGCGGAAAAATTACGAAAATAGATATTAAAAAAGTAAACATAAAAATGAAAGGTTAAGATACATAAATATTACAGTCTGTCGTAATTGAAATGTAATATTGGCAATCAATGGGGGTAACAAGTAACCATAAATGGTAAAATGGTAAAAGGAGGAAATGATATGGGCTTTAAGCGTTTCAAATTGAAATCTAAAATAATTATGCTTGTGGCAGTCATATTTATATTGTTTTTAGGATTTGTGAGTATATGGCTCATACCAACTATAAACGATATCATTATGGATAGAACGATTGCAGAACTTGAAACTTGGTTAAAGTGCCTTTGACCGTACTAGAAAAATATGAAGGTTTGGCAAATGACGGGACACTAACCCTAGAAGCTGCTCAGGAAGCAGCCAAGGAAGAAATCCGTGTGTATAGGTTTGGGTCGGGAGATTATTTCTTCCTGAATTCATATGAAGGACAAGCCATTATGCACCCGATCAATCCAAATCTTGAAGGAACGGATATGGTGGGCATTGAGGATTCGAATGGAACCAAGCTCTTTGCTGAAATGATAAATGTGGCGAAGAATGAAGGACAGGGTACTGTGGGATACCTATGGCCTAAACCGGGAGAAACTGAAGAACAGTGAAAAGCTTTCTTATGTGATTGGGTTTGATAGCTGGGGATGGCTTGTGGGAACAGGTGTTTATATTGATCATGTTCGGGCTGTCCAAGGTGAGATGCTTCGCAATGTGCTTATTGGAGTAGCTGCTCTTGTGACTATAAGCATTGGTCTTGCCATTTTTATGGCTTCCTCGATTTCAAAACCGATTGAAAAGCTTAATGATGCGGCTAAAAAAATCGCAAATGGAAATATGGAGGTTGAACTGGACACGGAAGGTAAGGATGAAGTGGCAGATGTTTCAAGATCATTTGAATCCATAGTGGCAAAGATTAAGTCAGTGATTCAGTCTGCTGAGGATATGGAAAATGCAATTGTTTATGGTAAGCTGGATGCCCAAGCGGATGCGCATAGCTTTAAGGGCGGATGGCTTCAACTTATTGAAGGCCTTAATAATGTGGCATCCACTTTGGAAAACCATATAGATAAAATGCCAGCCGTTGTCATGGCCATGGATACGGAAATGACAGTTCAATATGCCAATCAAAAAGCTAGGGAAATCACAGCACTGCCTAAGGGAAAAGAACTGGGTGTACATAAGTGCTATGATCTTATTAAGGCAGACGATTGCCATCAGAAAAAATGTGCCTGTGCAAATGCCATTCGTACAGGAAAGGTTTCAACAGCCGAAACCATTGGCAAGCCACTTGGTGAACCTATGGATATAAAATACAATGGGGTTCCTTTATTAAATAAAGCAGGAGATGTTGTTGGTGTGTTCGAAATCGCTATGGATCAGACACAGATTAAGGAAGCGGCTAGACAGCAAGAAGCGGCAGCAAGAAAACAGGCTCAAGAAGCAAAAATTAAAGAGAAGCAGACAAACTATCAATCCAATGAGGTTCGAAAACTAATTGCGAGCTTAGAACAGCTCGCCAATGGACACTTAAGTATAAATGTAAAAGTTGAAGATGAAGATGAAGATACACAGACCATAGCCAAAAACTTTGAAAAAATCTATACAAGTCTTGAGAGTACAGTGAATGCAATTAAATCATATATTGATGAAACTTCACAGATTCTCAGTGCATTGGCAGATAAGAATTTAGATGTTAGCATCCGTCGTGAGTACTTGGGTGATTTTGCTCAGATGAAACAATCCATTAATGTCTTTACAGATGCTCTTAATGAAATTTTTATAGAAATGGGTGCGTCGAGTCAAGAGATTGCTGCAGGGTCCAACGAAGTTTCAAGCATATCCCAGTCTCTATCAGCAGGGTCTACTGAGCAGGCAAGTTCCATTGAAGAAATCACATCATCCATGCATGAAATTTCCGATCAAACCAAGCTCAATGCTGAAAGGGCAACAGAGGCTGAGAACCTTGCAAGTAAGGTTCGTGACCAAGCTGAAAGTGGTCAAAGTCAGATGAATGATATGCTTGGGGCCATGGCGGAAATTAATAAGTCTTCGAGTGAAATCTCGAATATTATAAAGGTGATTGACGAGATTGCCTTCCAGACCAATATACTTGCCCTAAATGCGGCTGTAGAGGCTGCAAGGGCAGGAGAACATGGTAAGGGATTTGCTGTTGTGGCTGAGGAGGTTAGAAATTTGGCGGCTAGATCAGCAGGGGCTGCCAATGAAACGACGCAAATGATAGAAGACTCTATTAAAAAAGTGACAGATGGAGCGCTTATTGCTGATCAGACAGCGGAAGCCCTGAAAGAAATAACATCTGGGGTGGAAAAGGTTAACAGCATTGTGAAGGATATTACCCTAGCATCTAATGAACAGGCAGAAGCCATCAATCAGATTAATGAAGGCGTCAGTCAAGTTTCTGATGTCACTCAGTTAAATGCTGAAACGGCTCAACGTGGGGCTGCGGCTAGTGAAGAAATGGCAGCCCAGGCAGATGTTCTCCAAGATACAGTTTCCAGTTTTAAGTTAAAACATACTATGAAGCAAGGTGCTGGAGGCATTCGCTATGAGACAATATCTCTTGAAAGGGATGCTTAAGAAGTTGTATAGTCAAGTCATATGCTCCTATAGATAAGTTTCTCAGAAAAAAAAGATCTTGAAATCCGCGTTTATGGATTTCAAGATCTTTTATATTTACAGCATTAAAAAGTAAACCCCAACCATAACGAGAAATGTCACTGGAAGGATTGGTACATAATGTTTATAAAGAGACTTCATATCAACATTAAAGTATTCAAGTGTTAGGACCTGACACATATGCAGGGGAGAAATATAATAAAATAAGAAGCTGGATGTATAAATGAACATTCCATATAAGAGTTTCGTATGATAATCAGGTGCCATTGGTAAAATGATTGGGAACAAAATGGCAATACCTGGTTGTGTGGATGCCAGAGGAAAGCAAATAACCGCTGCCGATACCACGATGAGAAGCTCTAATGGAATGCCAAGATCAATGAGGCTTTTAATGTAGATATAGAGGTCATCAAAATTGTTCACAACATTTTTGAAGAACATGATACCAATAATAGCTAGAACCATCTTACCCTTAAAGCCCTGTTTGATGTGAATAAAAAATCCAGTTTCTAGGGCTGATGTCTCGGAACTCTTAATAGCAAGCAATCTGCAAACGACTATACCACCTGCCAGCGATACATAAAAAGGAAGTTTGAAAATAAGAGCGCCAACAAAACTGATCCAAATAGGCATGGAAAACAGTATAAAGGATTTGATGTTTTGAAGGTATTCGCGCATGTCCGTTTTAGGGGGTCTGTGGGTTTTAGCACTCCTAATATAGAAAAGATACCCCAGGACATACATCGTAATGGCAATGGGAAATTGAATTCGTATAAAATCCCAAATGTTAAAGTCTCCGAGCTCAGCGGCTAGGATAAGTGGTGGCGAAAAGGGAAAATAAAATAAAGCGCATGTCGAAAACCAAATTGGCTGATGCTCTTTTTCCATAGAGAGTTCAAGTCTATCTCCAAGAGAGCCTACAACAGGGCAAGACATAAGGGCACCACCAGTAACAAGAAGCGTGCCTATAACTGCAGGCGCTATAAGGATGGTTGCCTTGGCACTTCGCAACATGCCCTCCATAGAGTCTATCATTTTGTGCATAATGCCATAGACTTCTAAAAGATGGCCTAGGATGGATATAAGTCCGATTGTAAGGGCGAGCGAAATAGTTTGTTCGCTGGTAAAGGTTAAGGTATAAGTATTTAAAATAACCTTAGCACCAACTTGATTAAGAAGCATTAAGAGCGTGCCGCCAGTCAAGAGGGAAATACCAATATTGATTTTTGCTCACCATGAATAGAACCGTCACCATGGAAAAAGCAAATGTAAGTAAAAACATATAAGGACTCCTTTCAGGATTATTTTACACGAGAACCGAAAATTTAGCTAGTCGAAATAATTGTTTTGAGCTATTATGGAAGTGCATGGTTATTATTAAAAGAAGATGCTTCGTGGCCGTCCTTTGGAGGGGCTCATGAAGTGATTTGAAAGGATGATTAAATATGGATCATTATAAATGCACAATTTGTGGATACACTTACAAGCCTGAAAGAGGCGACAAAATGAATGACATTCCTGCGGGCACGTCATTTGAGGATTTACCAGAAGACTGGGTATGTCCAATGTGTCGTCAACCTAAAATGGTTTTCGAACAAGTTAAATAATTGGAGTGAAGCTTGTGTCAAAATACTGTGAGGAAATGCTCAGAATCAAAGAGACTCTTGCTGGCATTGTTAAGGCAATAAATAGTGTCATAAATGTGGATGTAACAATTATAGATAATGAGTTCAATCGTTTGGCAGCCACAGGTGAATATCTCGGCGATGTTGGTTGCAAAGTGGATGCGAGTTCGGTTTTCGCCTATGCCCTTAACTTGGGAAAGGCCTTTATTATTGAAAACCCCCGTGAACATGAAGCGTGTGTTATGTGCAACCATAAGGAAAGTTGCAGGGAGTTTGCCCAAGTTTGCTGCCCAATTGAAGTGGGCACAGAAATTGTGGGGGTTATAGGTCTAATCGCCTTTGACCTTGAGAAGAAAAAAGCCATTCTTTCCAACCGAGAAAATTTACTGATTTTTTTAAAACGGATGGCAGAACTTATAGCCGTTAAGGTGGTTGAGGAATCTCAAAAACAAACCCTTGAGATGCAGTCAAGAGAGTTGGAAATCCTACTTGATTCTATGGAAAATGCTGTTTTTAGTTTGGATGAAAATTTCCATGTCCGCCATGCCAATGCAACGGCAAGAAGACTCCTTAACTTGGAATGTTCAAAGTCAGCAGAACACCTAAAGCACTACATGCAAGCAGAGGATGTAGAGGCTTTATTTACGAGCAAAAAACCGATCAATGGTCAGATGCAACTTCAGAAAAATAGTAAAAGCATACGCCTGCTTTTCCATTCTCAACCCGTAATATGCGTGGATCGAATATGCGAAATTGTTATGACGTGTACCAATGTTCAAACTCTCCTTCACACGTTTAAAGATGTTGTGGGCTATGGTTCAGTCATAGGATTTGATGACATCATTGGGAGCAACTCAGATTTTTTGAAGACCATTGATTTTGCAAGACGGGCAGCGAGAAGTCTTTCAACTGTTCTTATTCAAGGGGAAAGCGGAACAGGCAAGGAGCTGTTTGCAAGAGCAATGCATTTTGAAAGCAAGCGGTCGAGTGAACCCTTTATTGCTGTAAACTGTGCTGCCATACCAGATAATTTACTTGAGAGTGAGCTTTTTGGCTACGAGGAAGGGGCATTTACAGGCGCCCTTAAAGGCGGAAAGATCGGTAAGTTTGAAATGGCAGACAAGGGAACCATTTTTTTAGATGAAATTGGCGATATGGCTCTTCACCTACAAGCCAAGCTTCTTAGGGTTCTTCAAGAAGGCACAGTGGAACGTATTGGAAGCAGTGGCCCAGTTCCTATTAATGTGAGGGTTATATCAGCGACCAATAGGGACTTAGAAAAGCTGGTAGATGAAGGGGCTTTTAGAAAAGATCTTTTCTATAGATTGAATGTTATACCCATCCGTATTCCGCCATTAAGAGAGAGAAAGGATGATCTTCAGACTCTTGTGGATATATTCCTGAGAAAAAGTGGAGAAATGCTTGAAAAAACCATGATACGTGTGGAACGTGACGTTCTTGAGGCCTTTAAAATATATGACTGGCCAGGCAATGTCAGGGAACTTCAAAATACAGTGGAGTTTTCGGTGAATATGAATCAAACAGGTGTTATAACTATGGCTGATCTACCAGTAAGATTTAGGGAAACCACTTCAAGTCAAGTCCGTTCAAAGACAAGGATTACATCAATTAAGGCCCTTGAGAAAAAGGCCATTCATGATGCCTTATGTCATTTTGGAAGGGATAAAGAAGGCATTGACAAGACGGTTGAGGCCCTTGGCTTAAGCCGGGCAACCCTGTATAGAAAAATTAAGTCCTACGGCATAGACTTATAAACCTTAGGCAAACTATGAAAGTATGCTTGGAATTATGAAGTTTAAATGAATAATATAAAAGGCTTCAGTCTCAAAGTGAGAATAATCTCATTATGAGACTGAAGCCTTTTTTTATCATAATGGACTGATGAAAAGGGGTTACAGGGCAAAAGACAGAAAGAAATGGTCTCATTATGAGATTGAATACCCTCTCGAAGGCATTTTTAGACTTGGCATGGGGCTTGCATAATACTATATGCAAGAGCTAAGAAGAAAGGGTGGTAGGCATGAATAAAACACAAAAAATGATGATTGACATATTAAAAAGTGAAGTTAGACCAGCAATGGGATGTACTGAGCCTGTCGCGGTTGTCCTGACAGCGGCAAAGGCAAGGGCTTTACTGGGAGTAGACCAGGTTGATACAATTGACGTCAAGGTTTCACCGAACTTCTATAAGAATGGGCTATCTGTTGGAATACCACAGACTGATCTTGTAGGTCTTGATATGGCTTCAGCTCTTGGAGCTGCTGGTGGCGATCCGGATTTAGGTCTTGAAATTCTGTCATCTGTGGATGAAGACATGGTTGAGCTTGCAAAAATGTACTTGGGTCAGGGGGCTGTACGCGTTGCCATAGCCGATACAAGTGAAAAAGTTTTTGTTGATGTAAGGGTGAAATCAGGTCAAATGACAGCGCGAGCTGTTGTTAAGGGCCATCATGATCACTTCGTGCTCCTTGAAAAAAATGAACAAGTGATTTTTTCTGAAGATAGGATTGCTAACCAAACAGAAAATCCAAATCAAGCCTTTTTTTAATATGAAGATTGTAGATATTATTAAAGACGTGGAAAATATGCCAAGCAAAGAAATAAGATTTTTGCTTGCTGGGATTGATATGAACCTCAAAGTGGCTCAAAGTGGTCTTGAAAAATCTCTAGGTATGGGTGTTGGTTATGCTGTTCAAAGACAAATAGCGGATGGTGTTATGGATGAAAGCTTGGCTCACAAAGCCATGATGCTCACAGCGGCTGCCTCTGATGCACGCATGTCGGGCATCACAAAACCTGTAATGAGCTCAAATGGAAGTGGGAATAATGGATTGACAGCTATTCTTCCGATTGCCGCTTATGGACAAATGCATGACGTTGAAGAAGAAAAATTAATCAAAGCATTGGCCATCAGCCATTTGGTCAACTGCTATATGAAGAATTATATTGGTCGGCTATCAGCAATTTGCTCATGTGCTGTTTCGGCGGCAACTGGGTCTGGTGCAGCAATCACTTGGTTGGAAAGTGGTTCATATAAAGAAATTGAAAACACAATTCAAAATATGATTGGGAATGTATCTGGTCTGATATGTGATGGTGCAAAAGACAGTTGTGCTTTAAAGCTTGCAACAGCCGCAAGCACAGGTGTTCAGATGTCGAACATGGCACGCTACGGTGTTGTTGTTCCCCCGCGTAATGGCATTGTGTCTGAAAGCGTTGAAAGAAGCATTCAAAACTTGGGTCAAGTCGCTTCAGAAGGCATGCAAATCACAGACACAGTCATTCTAAAGGTCATGAAAAATATGGCGGATGATGCAACAAAGGCACAAAATATTTAGTGAATCTAGATCCTGTGAATGGCTTAAATTTCAGCTTATAATTTGTGTGCCTAAAAAAAGTGCGCCTAAAGGCGCAAAAATATATATCAAGCATGAATAGGCATTAAATATCCGGGGGGAGCAGGAGGTTGCATGAGGACAACCTCCAACCGGTATTGGGGTAATATTTCACCTTGAATATAAAACAAAAAAAAGACGTCAGTTGAAGCGGGGGGCTTCTATCTGACGTCTTTGTCATGTTTATTCAAGTTAAATTTATTATACAGGAAATGAATGATTATGCAATGTGTTTTTGCAAAAATGTTTCGGAAAACGTTTTTTAATTTAAAGTAGTGAAAATATTGCAAAAACAGCCTTCCAGATGTTTGACAAGTCCTTTTCTAAATCGTATATTAGAGTTTATAGTGAGGAGGCGAACATGAAGAAAATATTCATTGTGGATTCAGATGAAAAAACACTATATACATTGCAGAATCTGTTTCGTAACAAAGGATATCAGGTTCAAGCCACTCAAAGTGTCATGGAATGCATGCCTAGAATTATCAAGTTCAAACCAGATTTGGTCCTAGCCAATTATGAAGCATGGGGATCATCGAGTTTTGAAAAGGCCAGGCGGATTGAAACTGTAACAAATGCGGCGGTTCTTTTTCTTGTAAAAGAAGCCAATGACATGTTTTTTAACGGACTTCAGGGCCTTAAGGTCTATGCTTATTTGAGGCGTCCGGTCTCCTTGGCAGAAGTTTATCGAACGTCAGAGTTTGCCTTAAAGAGTTCACGCAAGCTAAACGACCTTCAGAGTGAACTGAGCAAACTGGAAAAGTCACTTGAAAATAGAAAGTATGTTGAAAAAGCAAAGATTCACTTCATGACAAGCTATAATCTTTCAGAAGACGAAGCCTATAAACAACTCCGGAAAATGAGTATGGACAAGGGTCTTCCAATCCATGAGTTGGCCCAGTACCTGCTGGAAGATGAGGAATAAGAAATTTAAGCAATCGACGACTTTATAATGAGCAACTTGCAAAATATCATTGAAGAAGCCTCGTTATACCCTATATAGATATTTAAGGATCATAAATTCTATATAGGATATGGCGAGAGCGTAGATCTGAAATTTTGTAAGCACCTGAAATATAAAATATTTAGGCGCTCGGTTCTAGAATAATAGAATCGAGTGTTTTTTTATGTCCACTTTCCTAAAATTTAGGTATCCGAATGTCTTGGAGGGTATATAAACAGATAGTTTGGAAGGAGGAAAAGCATGGCTTCTGATTATAGCTATCTGGAACTGTATTATGAAAAAAACTTATGTCTTTGGCATAAATGGATTCTTCAAGAAGAAAGAAACTGTGATGCCATTGAACGACAATTACATATTTTAGCCAAACAGATGAATATTGAAAAAAGAGAAAGCAAGAAAAACAAGACACGAATCATTCATTATGCTCTTGTAGACTACCATCCAGATATTATTGCCATGCGAAGTTACCTGTCTGACACACAAAACTATATTGTTGATAGCGAAATCGATACTGACAAGATGACAACGGATTTTCTTCTCATGATGGCCCTGCGTGATCGACATGCAAAAAAGGCTGGATATGAGTCTTATGCAAGTATGATTTTAAGTCTTGAGGGCATTGAAATTAATGCTTTGAAACAAGGTTTGAATGATAGGCTCAATCATGAAATCGAGAGGGCCAAAGAGCTTATAAAAAATATGATTTAAAAACTCGACAATTGGTACACAGGATTAAGATCCATTGAATGTGGAGCCAAAGTGAATCATATCATGCTGATGGACAGGGTTTTGAACTATTTCCAGAGGCCTATGGAAATGTTAAAATAGAAAGGCATACATGTAATAAGGCAGGGTTCGCATCGGAAGTGCGACCGAATGAGATCCATATAAACATTGAAAGGGTGGACACGCTCTTTGATATGAATGTGTTCTTCCATGAAATGGGCCATGGCATAGCACATGCCTACGACAATTCAAAAGGTTTGGATAGGATTTATTCAAATTTCTATGAGGAGTTGACAGGGGTTTTAATGGAGAGGTATCTGGGGCAGATTCTCCGTGATACCCATGGGAAATGCCTTGATGAAATCCGTGTTCTTCAGTATGCCCGATTTGCTATTGAGGCCCTGTATGAACTGGAACTTTGGTTTTCTGATACAAGTCCCGAAGACCTCTTCAGAGCGCATTACCAAAGGATTATAGAAAGTGATGAAGAAATGTCCATTGGACTTAGACAGGCCTTGAGGCTATCAGAACCCCTATATATGTATAATTACATACTTGCAGATATGGCCGCAGAGAAAATCATTGCAGATGGACCAAGCCAATTGAAAGACCTGGCAAGCTATTTGGTAGAAGAGGTGTTTTCTCATGGGGCAATAAAATTGGATAGAGTTTGCGCTGAGTACAGCTAAGGAGTTTGACTAAATGATGACGGGCATTAAAAATATAATATGGGATTTAGATGGAACCCTTGTGGACAGCTATCCTGTAATGGCAAGGCTTTTGCAAAATGTTTTAAAATACACATGGTATTGAAACATCATATGAAGATGTTTATGAAGCTATAAAGGTATCCATGGGACATGCCATACAATTATTTGCTGGTCCAGATCTTCTTGTTATGAGTCAGGTGAGGGCACAGTTCATTGAGAGAGAGGGAGTGGAACCTGGAGCGTCTTATCAATTGTTTTCAGACACAATTGAGACGCTGAAGCATCTTGTTGAGAAAGGAATAAACAACTTTGTGCTGACCCATAGAAATACCTCAACGTATAAAATAATGAAAGCCACAGGGATGGAAGCCTATATTCTTGATACGATAACGATTGATGACGGATTTAGGAGAAAGCCTGATCCTGAGGCTTTTTTATACCTTATGAACAAACATGATCTAAGTCAGAAAACAACCTTGAATGTAGGTGATAGACTTTTTGACATTCAAGCTGGACGTGGGGCTGGATTATTGGGCTGCCTGATAAAGGATGCCTACAACAAATCGTATTTGGATGAAGCGGACTATATTGTTTCATCACGAAGAGGCGTATTAGATTTGATTGAAATGTGAAAAAAGCAATGAAAATTTTATACTGGGTATTATCAGGATGTGGATCGGTTAATTTTCCAAGCGCCTGACCAAGAATTGACAGACAAAGTGGAAGGGGTCAATATGAAAAGGACTATAAAGTATTTGGGCATTGCACTTGTGTGTATAGTGGTAGGTGTTACGACCTATCAGGGCGTTCAGGTTGACCGCTTAGAGAATAGAATAAGGGAACTCAACACATATATCGAAAAGCAGGATATGCAGCTAAAAACTTTAGAAAATCAAATAGCTCAAATAGATCAAACGAAGGCAAGGCAAGACCAATCTCAACAAGGGATCATGGATGATAAGCTTTGGTTTTGGGAAAGTCTTGACTATCCGCAGTCTCCAGAGGCTCTTATTGGGTCATTGAAAGGGCAAAATGAACTTATTCCCTTTGAGGGTGTACTGGGAGGGACGCCTTTTTTTGTTCTGGAAAATGCTCAAATTTTAGATCAGACTTATGTCTATGTTCCCATTGAAGACGGCCATGTCATGGGCGGCATGATCTTAAAATATGTGTTTTTAAGTGATTCAAAAATAGAGTGGACTGTGGTCGATGGTTGGTGGCCACAAGAAAATGACTGATTGTTAATTTTTAATCACTGATTGTGTCAAACCTGTTTAATTAATTTCCCTTTGGATATTAATTTATGTGAAGTGGTCTGGTTATTTTTACAGGATATTGAACTCAGATGAGTTTGCTCTGGAGGGAGAAAAATGGCACTGATCAAGAAAGAACTAGATAAGATCAGACGAGATTTCATGGCAGAAGAAGTGGAGAAAGACATTAAAGAACATAGACTTGATTGTATTGACTGTCTCAATCATAGTGGTCGGGTAGAATTACCGGATTTACTTATGAATGCTGTGGCAGAAGGCGATGAAATGACTCTGGCAAGAGAGTTGAAAGAAAAGCAGTGCATGCGGGTTTACAATGCTGTTCCAAAAGGTGGGGAAGTTGTCCTAAGCCGTGTTTCAGACAAGAACTATAAAGAGTTTTCTGAGAGCACTTTCAATAAGTTTTATTTGAGAGGTGTTTGTAGAGAAGCTGCTGATAGTGGTTATGACACGGTTGTTATAAAGGATGACTCCATAGAAGTTGAGTACAAAACAGAGAAACTTCTTGAAAAACTTCGTGAAGATGTTGAGTTTGAAGAGTTGTTGGGCGTCAGAACGTCTGAAAAAAGAACCTTTCAGGTAGAGTACAAATTATAATATTGATAAAGTGTTTTGAATCTGCCCAGAGTGCATGCATTCAAAACACTTTTTTTATGCTTAAAAACCTGAGTGCTGGTGTGGTAAATATGGACTGGGAAAGTTTATGTTTGACAAGAAGAGTTGTTAGTATTATAATGATAATAACAAATAGATAGTATCATTATATTACTAACAAAATATGACTAGCAAAATATGACTAGCAAACTTTTTAATTAGGGTAAAGACAAATTGAATTAGGAAGGCACTGATTTTGTACGTGATAGTCAAAAGCAGTCAATAAACAGATGGAAAACAACACGTGTTTGAATGGATGGGAAATATAAGCTGTAAACGATTCTATATTGAAAACGGGACAAGAAAGAGGTGCTTTATGAAATCAGTTGTATACAAAAAGTATGGTTCACCAGACCATTTGAAAATTGTCGAAAAAGAAAAGCCCACACCCAAGGCAAAGGAAGTTCTTATAAAAGTAAAGGCTGTGGCCATTAACTCGGCAGATCATAGATTTCTTATGTCAGACCCTTTCTTTTTAAGGTTTTCATCAGGTTTGTTTCATCCTAAAATTGAAACACTTGGGTCAGATATATCTGGTCAAGTGGTTGAAGTGGGACCTGGAGTCGAAAAAATAAAAGTCGGAGACCGTGTTATTGGGGCTCTTGCTGATGCTGGATTTGGTGGCTTGTCAGAATACATTAATCTCTCGGAAGACCTCGTTACGACATTCGAGGGCAATATTTCTTATGAGAGCGCTGCTGCAACGCCTATGCCAGCTATTGTAGCCCTTCAAGCCATTAGAGATAAAGCCATGCTTAAGCCAGGACAGAAAATTGCAATCAATGGGGCTTCTGGTGGTGTTGGTGGATTTGCTATTCAAATTGCAAAACATTACGGAGCGCATGTAACGGCAATATGTAGTGGAAGAAATGCTGATAATGCTTACTCTAGTGGAGCGGATGAAGTGATCGACTATCATAAAATGGATTTTACAGAAAACGAAAGCGCCTATGATGTTATTTTAGGCGTCAATGGCTATCATCCTATAAAGCATTATGAAAGAGCACTCAAGGAAGATGGAAAATACATTATGATTGGTGGGCAGAGCAAACAGCTAATAGAAGCTGGTCTCAAGGGAAAGTCCTTAAGTAGGAAGACAAAGAAATCTTTTGAAATGATGCTCTCAGTAAATAAACTTTCTGACTTAGAAGAGGTTAGTGCTCTGCTTGAAAAAGGCGTAATTGAGCCAATTGTTGATAGAGTTTTTCCTTTTGCACAGACATCTGAAGCCTTTCACTATTATGGAGAAGGGCGTGCAAAGGGTAAGGTTGTTATCGTCTTTTAATTTACAGTATTTAGGCAAGACTATATAATGGGGTTAGATAGTATTGTATTGACTTCAAGAGGAGACAACTATGGCACATAAAAACTTAGATGCGAATGGAATGACAGAAGATGCCTTTCTAAAATCTTATGACATGTCTGCATTTGACAGACCCTCAATGACAGTGGATATGCTTTTGTTTACGATTGCCAGTGAAGAAGCAGATAATTATAGAAAATTGCCAGAGAAGCAACTGCGCATTTTGCTTATCAAACGAAAGGAACACCCCTTTATAAACACATGGGCTCTTCCGGGTGGTTTTGTTAGAATAGACGAGTCTTTAGAAGCTGCTGCCTATAGAGAATTAAAAGAAGAAACAGGTGTTGACAATGCCTATTTAGAACAGCTCTACACAAGTGGAGAGGTTCATCGAGACCCAAGAGGACGAATCATCAGTACGGCATATATGTCACTTGTGGACGTTAATGAAGTGGTTCCAAAGGCAGGGTCGGACGCCTCTGAGGCCGCTTGGTTTGACGTGACCTATACCTTGAGACGTGAAGAACGAGATATGGGTGACAATGGTTTTGTTGAGAAGCGCTATTTCGATATCACACTTTTTCACGAAGGGACAAGCCTTAAAGTAACGGTTCTGACATCAAGACAGGTGGAAGGACGACATGTGAAATATAGTCGTGAACTTATCTCAAGTGACGGACTTGCCTTTGATCACGGTGTTATTCTCCAGTATGGAATTGAATCCCTCAGAAAGAGACTGGAAACTTCAGAATTGATTTTTCATCTAATGCCAGAATGCTTCACACTGACAGAATTACAAAAGGCATTTGAAGTGATACTTGGACGAGAGCTCTTAAAAGCTAATTTTCGTAGGAAGATTGGGAAGTTTGTAAAAGAGACAGGAAAAACAAGAGCAGATGCAGGGCATAGACCATCCAAACTGTTCGCATTTAACCCCCGATGGTATGATGTTTAAAAAATATGGCTCTAGGAATGACGAGTATTAAAAACCACTTTAATCGCGTTTAAAACGGGATTAAAGTGGTTTTATTTGCATATATACGGCTTAGTTGGCCAGATGAACGGTTTCAGTTTGCGTAGAGTCATATAGTAAATATCCTAAATCGCTTAAATCCTGTAAGACCTTAAGGACTTCCGAGTGGCTACGAATGCCTGCAATGTCCCGAATTGTAATTAAATCAGGAGATTTTCTATTATGATAGATATAATCCCGAATGGCCCGATATGTAGAAATATGTCTTTCTGTAATTTGGACAACTGCTTGCATGTAAACACCTCCCATGACGAAATAAACAAACAGGTTTCTGAAAGAAGTGTTAGTATTTTACCCATAATTCTTACATATTTAAACTGGAATTTTCAAGCAAGCGTTTAGAAACGTTCACAAACAGGTAAAAATTATATGAATTATGACAAAAAACACGGAGGGAAGACATGAATAAAATACATAAATCAATTCAGCATATACAAAAGGATTTGGTCCTTATGACAGGGCTTTTAAAAAGGAAGTCTTTGGAATCAATTTTTGTGGATATTTACTCAAAAGATCCTTTGGTCTTAAAATCGAGTAAATCTTTTTTGGAAGCAAAACTTGAAGCTGATAAAGACTTAGAACTTGTTCGAATTCGCCATCGTGATGATTTAAAGAAAATCACACATGAGGACAGAAAAAACGATCAAGGGCAAGCGCAGGATCTTGTTCGAAGGGCTGCTATTACAGAATTTGCAATATTTGATAAAATGAGTGGAGAAATGATCCGACTCAGTCGTTTTCCCTTTATCTTAAAATGGCAAAAGCGTATTAAGGGTCTTGTTATTAACCCTTTGACTTTACTCCTTGTAGGGCCCGGGCGTTTATTTATTAACATAGCCTTCTGCTTGCAACTTTATACGCCTACAAAACATTGCCTAGTCTATCTATGGTGGAATACTTTTTAGGGCATCTTCCCCTGTGTATTATGGCCTTTTTGTTCCCTACTTAATATTGTTGGCTTTTGACATCCGATATATGTCCCGCCTATACTTATTGATTTCCGAAATGGCCAAACGTTCTATTAACGACAATGAAGGTCCCGATAAGGCGAGAAAAAAGGTATATGTACTAGACCCAAGCATAAGCATCCATGAAAAAACAGCAACTCGCATCAAGCATATGGTCTTAGGAGAAAATGCACACTTTTTACGCTTTACAGATCAGAAAAAAGGACTTGGATTGGCTGATATAACATTCAAGGTGCCCCAGCCATCAAAGGAAATGCTCCTGCAATACATGGGCGTTTTATCTGGTTTGGAAGAGGCCCATAAAATGGAATCAGAGACCTTGAACCAAACTTTTAACTTCAAACCTATACCAGCAAGAATTCTGGAATCGTTTAACGAAAGCGAGACACTAGAAACGTATACAACAAGTGCATGCAAGAAGTTTATATTGAATTTCGAATTTTTATGCGAGCGTTTTAGTGTAGCAGAGTCTGATAAGGAAAAACTTGCAAAGTTGCTCCTTGATAGATTTTCTCACAGCGATGAAAAAGAGGTGAGTGATGATGAATGGGTTCAGATCTTGCCCTATTTATAACAAACATAAGTATATAATCATTCCAGTCGCTTGCAAAATTAAAGATCTAAGCCCTCGCCATATCCTATATAGATTTTTTGATTCTTAAATTTCTATAATAAGGTGTAGCGTGGGTTCTTGACTGATATTTTACAAGTTGATCAATTTATAAAATCAAAGCAACCTCAAATCGCTTTTCTTGATTCATAAGCTGAAATGTAGACATGGGGTTGTTTTTTTGTGCATATTTATGGTGTGCAAATAATGTATTCATATTAGAATGGTAAAAACCTTAGGAGTGAAATGAATATGGATATTATCGTTCGAGATATGCAAATAGAGGAAATATCAGATATTGCTGTTATGACAGCCAATTCAACCATGGGAGAATTATACTTCCAATCAGATGCTGACAAGGTTCAGACCATACTAGAAAATGCAAGGCGGGATGAGAGGGTTCTCGTTGCAGTTGTTGATGGTAAGGCTGTTGGTTTTATATGGTTCGATTTAAATGGCGTGTTCCGAATTCACCCTTATATCCATTTACATTTTGTGCGAACTGATATGAGGGGGCAAGGAATCGGAAAGGCCCTCTTAAAGGCCTTTGAAGAAAGTGCAGTCCAAATAAGTCCCAAGACCTTTCTTGCAGTGGCTGAGTTTAATTTTAGAGCCAGTGCCCTTTATGAAACAGAAGGTTACAAATTTGTAGGGAGTGTACCAGGCCTTTATAGAGAAGGGGTTACAGAAAATCTTCTAATGAAAAACTTGAAAGTTCAATAAAACAATTGTTCCACCCTCCCGCCTGTGCTAGAATGGTCATGTGTTTGTACATGGGAGGATTTTTATGACAATATTACTTGGTTTTTTAGTTGTTTTTGCATCGAGTTGTGTTCAGGGTATGACGAGTTTTGGCTTTTCCTTGTTGGCTGTCCCATTGCTTGGGCTATTTATGCCTCTTGACATAATAGTGCCAATGCTTGTTTTATACAGCTTACTTATGAACTTTATGATTCTAATAAAACTTAAAGCCAAACCGGATTTTAAAGCCATAGGAATTATTTTAACAACTGGAATTATAGCCACCCCTTTAGGTGCAAAGTTGCTAATGACAGCAAATCCTGACATTTTAAAGTTTGTTGTGGGCATTATTATCTTTGTTTCTGGTATCTTTATGTATAAAGGTTACAAAGTCAAAATGGGAAGCAAGACCCTTTCTTTTTTGACAACGGGCTTTATGAGTGGTTTGCTTAATGGAAGCATTTCTATGAGTGGACCGCCTGTTATACTCTTTATGACGAATGAAGGCGTGGAGAAAAAGCAATTTAGAACCAATTTGACCAGCTATTTCTTCATACTCAATATTATCACTGTTGGTATATTTTATCTAAATGGTCAACTGGGGGCGCAGGTCATAAAGACATCAGTCTACTTGCTTCCCGCGCTTGTTATCGGCGTCCTGTCGGGCGTTTCCTTGGGGAACAAAGCTAATGAAGACAAGTTTAGAACCTTTACCATCATGATGATTATGGCCATGGGTCTTTTATCTATTGTTTCATCAAATCCTCAAAGCTGGATAAAATAATTAATGATTATGAATTTGAAAAGAGCCTTTTGGCTCTTTTTTTTTCATATATGATTGAAAAAAAGAAAAAGCTGGTATAATTGAAGAGTACGGGAATTATTACCAAAGGGGGAATTAAAATGAATCGACAAAGAAGTAAGAAAAGTATTGTTATGGCTTTATCCTTGGTGTTTATTCTACTCTTAGGGCAAACTGTATCATTTGCCGGGTCGGATTTAATGTCAAGATCACAAGCCGATGACAAGTACAAATGGGATTTAAGAGACATATATACGTCTCGCGATGCCTTTGAAGCAGATGTTGAGGCGGTGGAAACCCTCCTGCCCCAAATTGAGAGTTATGCAGGACGATTAAATACTGCGGATGCTCTTGTGGAGTTATTTGCCCTTGATGAAGAGGCTTCAAGAAAGTTGTTCAAAGCATATGTGTATGCCAACTTAATGCTAGACCTCGATCAGACAAATAATGAAGCCGTGGAAATGTCTTCTATCACAAGTGGTTTATATGGCAAATACATAGCGGCGCAGTCTTATGTCCAGCCTGAAATCCTTGAGCTTGATGATGCGACCCTCCAAACTTTCCTAGAGGACGAACGTCTCAAGGATCATAGGGTTTATCTGGAAGGTCTTTTTAAGCCAGAAAGAACACATTCTTTCTAAAGAAGAAGAAAAAATCCTATCCCTGGCTTCGGATATGTCAGGGTCACCTAAAAACATATTTGACAAGGTGACAATCGCCGACAAGGAAAAAGTATACATTGAGAATAAAGATGGGGAAGAAGTTGAATTAACCCCTGGCTTATTCAGTCAAATCATCGAAGACACAGACCGTGACTATAGGAAAGAAGCTGCACAACTTCGATACAGCATTTATGAAAAGGTGAATAATACCCTAGCAGCAACTTATGAAGCAGAAATCAAAAAGAATGTTTTTTTCTCAAAAGCAAGGGGCTTTGATTCTTCTATAGAAGCATCATTATACGCTGAGTCTATTCCTCAGTCTGTTTATGACAACCTTATTGAAGCTGTCAATGACAATTTAGAGCCTCTTCATAAATATTATAAGGTTCGAAAGCAGGCCTTGGGTTATGAGAATCTCTACTACTATGATGCCTATGTCCCTTTGACGGACACTTTTAAAATGAACATTCCTTTTGATGAGGCCGTTGACTTGATAGCAGAGTCACTCCAACCATTAGGTATGCAGTATGTGACTGATTTTAATAAGGGCATCGATGACAGATGGGTGGATGCTTATGAGGACAGTAACAAGTATACAGGGGGCTACCAGTGGGGCACCTATGACACCCATCCTTTCATATTAATGAATTATGATGACACTCTAAACAGTGCGCTCACCCTAGCGCATGAGATGGGTCATGCGCTTAATTCAAAGTATTCCAATGAAGAACAGCCATATTCAATGGCAGACTATCCGATATTTACTGCAGAAGTGGCTTCAACAGTAAACGAAATGTTGGTTATGGATCATTTAATTAAGAATGCCAAAACAGATGATGAGAAGCTTTATCTTGTCAATCAGCAAATTGATAACATCAGGGGCACAGTTTTTGTTCAAGTTATGTTCTCAGAATTTGAAAAAGAGCCCATGAAATGGTGGAGTCAGGACAACCCCTTTCACCAGATGTTCTCAATGAGCTTTGGATGGAACTTCTTGTAAAATACTTTGGACCTGATTATACGACGCTAGAGTACCAGAAGTATGGTTGGTCGCGTATTCCACATTTCTATATGAATTTTTATGTGTATAAATACGCAACATCCATGTCGGCAGGATATTCCATAGTCAATCAAATAATGGATGGAAAAGAAGGGGCCCTTGAAGCCTATATTGAGTTTTTAGGAGCTGGGGGATCGGCTGATCCAATCACAGTTCTTAAAAATGCGGGTGTGGATATGAACAGTTCAGAACCTGTGGATTCTCTACTAGCTTACTTCTCTGAATTGGTTGATGAACTCGAAGTCTTACTGGATAAAAAAAGGATCAAAGGTGGGACATTCCACAACCTATCTTGTTCAACCTGGAGACGTGCTTTGGAAAATTGCAAAGGCCTATGGAACCACATGGAAGGAACTGGCTGAGTTAAATGACCTTGATAATGCCAATTTCATTGAAGCGGGTATGGAAATCATGGTGCCGGTTGACTAAACCAGGCCTTTAAAAGTGAAATTTATGTGAACGTCACGTTTGGTAGTTGAAATCACCTCATGTCATCAATATAATAAGACGTGAGGTGATTTTTTAATGCCATTTACTCCAGCGCATGCAGTCGTTAGTCTACCATTTGTAAAAAGAATGAGAGCAATCAGTGTTTTTGGACTCATTATAGGGTCTATGGCACCTGATTTTGAATATTTTTTGAGGTTAAAGCCAGCTTCAATGGGCGGACATACCATAATGGGCATGTTCTTTTTAAATCTGCCCATTTGTATTGTCTTGGCAATTTTGTATATGAACGTGCTTGAAGATGGTCTTATCCAGCTGCTTCCCAGCTTTCTTGCAAAAAATGGCCACGTTTCGGAAGAAACGTAAGGCATTATGCCTTGGCTGAGTGGCTGAATTTTATATTTTGGACGTTGACAGGTATGCTCACGCATATTGGGTGGGATGCTTTTACCCATAAAACAGGTGCCGTTGTGGGCCTGTTTCCTGTACTCACAAATACAGTGGAAATCATAGGCAAAGAGGTTCCAATCTATAAGTTGCTTCAGCACACAAGCACTCTAATTGGCCTAATAAGTATCTTTATCTATATTATGCTTCGTCAGACCCGACATCGTATGCCACAGCCAGTGGAAGGCCTAGGGCTGATTCGACTAATCTTTTTTATTATTTTAGGCAGTTTAGCGCTGGTTCGTTATCTTATTTTTTCAAGCCCTGCTGTTACGGCCTATGGTGAGTGGATTGTGTCTCTTATGACGTATGCATTCATCGCTTGGCTTGTCACGTCCTTCATAATTAAGAAGCGCGAGCGTCAAGCAGTTCAAGAATTTCTTGCCAACTGATGTCTTTTTTGGCCATGAGCACTGTAAGGTGATACAATAAATCGCCGATTTCGCCAATTAGGGCCTGGTCTTCTTCAGCCAAGGCGGCAATAATGATTTCTGAAGATTCTTCACCGACTTTCTTTAAGATCTTACCAAGACCTTCCTTGAGCAAATAATTTGTATAAGATCCCTCGATGGGATTGTTCTTTCGGTCTTGCACAGTTTTCATAAGTTTATCCAGTGTATGCTCATAAGCGGGCATACACTTTTTTTCACTCTCTTTATCCAAAGTGACTGGGGCATGATTTGTTTGTAAGGAAATGGGGGTGAAAAAACAAGATTTTTCTCCAGTGTGACAGGTGGGACCGTCGGGGCTTGCTTTAACAAGGATGGTATCCCTATCACAGTCCAGTTGTAAACTTAAGGCCCTTAAATAATTTCCTGAACTCTCCCCCTTGGTCCAAAGTTTATTACGGCTTCTTGAGTAGAAGGTGACAAGTCCAGTGGTTTGGGTCTGAAGAAGGGCTCTTTCATTCATATATCCAAGCATAAGAATCTCTTTGTCATCGGCACTTTGTATAACTGCAGGAATCAGTCCATCCTCATTCCATTTTATTTCTAGGCGCTTCGTATCCATTGTTTTACCTCTTTCTTTAGCTTAAAGCTTTCGCATGGGGATCTTCTTCATTGACAAAAAGTCTTTTAGGTCAGGAATAGCAATTTCCCCGTAATGAAAGACTGACGCCGCAAGGGCTCCATCGGCTCCGCTTGCAAAGGCTTCATAAAAGTGCCTTTCTTGACCTGCACCCCCTGATGCAATGACAGGCACATTGACAGATCGACTGATTTCACCAATGATGTCAAGATCATAACCACCTTTGACACCATCTTCATCTATGGAGTTGATGACGATTTCACCAGCACCCAGGGCCACGCCTTTTTTGGCCCATTCTAGGGCATCAAGTCCTGTTGGTGTCCTACCACCAGAGGTGACGATTTCCCAGCCCCTTTCACTTCTAATCACATCCATTGATAAAACGACACACTGGGCTCCGAACTTTCGTGCGGCTTGGCGGATCAAATCAGGATTGGCAACAGCAGCTGAGTTAATAGATACCTTGTCAGCACCTGCACCAAGAACTTTCGTAAAGTCTTCAAGCTTCCGAATGCCCCCGCCAATCATAAAGGGGATGTTAATGGCCTGTGAGACATCTTTAATAATATCTAAGAAGATATCACGTTTTTCATGGGTTGCTGTAATATCGTAAAGGACAAGTTCATCTGCGCCTTGCTCGGCATATCGCTCAGCCAAATATACAGGGTCTTCCACTTGCTTTATGTCTTTAAAACGGGTGCCTTTTACAACGAGGCCGTCTTTGACATCCAAACAGGGAATGATTCTTTTACATAACATAAAACCACGCCTTTCTATTTTAAGTAAGCCTGTGCCTCACCGAGATTGATTGTTCCTTCATAGAGGGCCTTGCCGACTATGGCGTCAGTCAGACCAGCTGGGATAAATCAATTAAATCCTGGAGCTTCGATACACCACCTGAAGCAATGACAGTGCCAGAAAAGACTTTGTTGGCTTCAATCAAGACTTCAAGGTTGGGACCGGTCATGGCACCATCTTTAGAAATATCCGTTAAAACAATGGTTTGAACACCTATTTGATTGAGTTTTTCTAAAAACGCTTTGGTCTTTATTCCCGAGGCATTGACCCAACCATCGGTTGTCACGTAATCGTCTTTAACATCCACAGAGACCACAATTCGATCCTTGTATTTTTTGACGAGCGCCTGAAGGCGATCAGGGGCTTTAACAGCCATAGTGCCCACAATCACACGATCAATACCAGCTTGCAAATAAGTTTCCACATCTTCAGAACTTCGAATGCCTCCGCCAACTTGAAGAGGCAGGTCAGTGGCCCTGCGAATATCAAGTATAGCCTCACGAGCAGGGCCTTGACCTGTAAAGGCGCCATCTAAATCAACAAGGTGGAGTTGTTTAGCCCCTTGTGCATCCAGAGGAGGGCCATATTTTAGGACTATTTCCATATTCAGTCACTTTGTCGGCACGGCCTTGATATAAACGAACACATTTGCCATCTTTTATGTCAATTGCTGGGTAAATTTTCATGATAGGGTCTCCTTAGTTTCTCGGTTCATGATGTCGATAAAATTTTCTAAAAGTTTTTCACCAGTTCGACCGCTTTTTTCAGGGTGAAACTGCATGGCGAACATATTGTCTTTGCGAAGGGTTGCTGGAATTTTAACACCGTAATCTGCCACTTGAAGCACATCTTCCTCGCAGTGGTTTGTCAGGTAATAGGAATGTACAAAGTATGAGTAAGCTGGTTTTTCAAGCCCTCGAAGGAGTTCATCTGCTTTCTGGTCTTCCAGCTCGTTCCATCCCATATGTGGGACTTTAAAGGGAATGCTTAGTTTTTCAATTTTGCCCTTAAATATGCCAAGACCTTTTGTTTGGCCATCTTCATAGCTTTCTTCACACATAAGCTGCATACCCAGACAAATCCCCAGGGTGGGCTTGTTGGCATAAGCTCTTTGCAAACAATTTTGTCAAGACCGGAGTCTTTCAAGGACTGCATGGCATCTTTAAAGGCGCCAACGCCAGGTAGTACAGCTCCGCGGGCAGACAGTATTATTTTGGGATTTGAGGTGACAATACAGTCCACGCCAAGCCTGTTGAATGCGTTTTTTACGTTTTGAATGTTTCCAACGCCGTAGTCAATTATTGCAATCATATGCTATCTCCTTTGTTTCGTTGTCAGCTTATAGGGTGCCTTTTGTTGAGGGGATATGAGCATCTTCTGAAAGGTCTGTAATGCTGATAGCCTCTTTTATGGCTCGGGCGAATCCCTTAAATATGCCTTCTAACATATGGTGGGTGTTGCCCCATCCAGTCTCTTGATGTGAAGCGTCAGGCCAGCTGTTCTGCAAAATCCATTAAAAAATTCACTGATGGCCTCTGTTTCTAATTTTCCTAGTCTTTGCGCCCCTAAGGAAACGTCAAATTTCAAATAACTCCTACCGCTAAAATCAAGGGCAACAAGCAGAAGACATTCATCCATGGGGGTGATGGTGTCGGCATAACGGGCGATGCCCTTCTTGCTGCCAAGGGCATCGTTAAAGGCAGAACCAAGAGCTATGCCAACATCTTCAACACTGTGATGGGCATCGATGTGCAAGTCCCCAGTGCATTTTAGTGTGATGTCGACCCCGCTGTGTCTTGAAAGTTGTTCCAGCATATGGTCAAAAAAGCCTATGCCTGTACGAATGTCATATGTGCCTTTGCCATCGAGGTTGATGGCAAGTTCTATATTGGTCTCAGTGGTCTTGCGACAGACCTCGGCACTTCTTTTAATATTTTTATTCATAAGTGGTAGACACGACCCTTCTAATTATTTCAACAACAGATGTGTTGGTCTGCTTTTGGGTGATGGAAAATCTCAAGCATTGTTTTAAGTTTTTATCGTGTTCAAATTTTCGTATTTTGAGACCGTTGGCTGTTAATGCATCATATATGTCTTTGTCAGCAGAAGACCTGATCAAAATATAGTTACCATAGGAGGGAAAGACTTCAAGTGCTCCTGTGGTCTCTTCAATTTCCTTTAACCGACCATAAACAGACATACGCTCCTGCCTTATATTTCTTAGAACATTCTCTAGCAGGTGTCTATTTTCCAGAAGAACAATGGCTGACTCCTGGGCAAAAGCCGATAGATTGTAAGGCATTTTGACCTTGTTCATGGCCTTTATTCTTTGTGGTGAAGCCACACCATAACCAACCCGTATAGCTGCTGCTCCAAAGGCCTTAGATAGGGTTCTCATGACTATAACCTTGTCTGTGTCATAACTGGTGTCTATAAGACTCATTTGCGAGAATTCAGCATAGGCCTCATCCACGACAACAAGACCTGGAACCTCTTCTATAATCCTCATAAGATCAGTGGGGCTAAACACATGGCCAGTTGGGTTGTTTGGTGTACAGATAAAAGTAATAGCAGCGTTTGTTCGAACAGCTTCATTAATTATTTCATCGACATCAGCTAAGAGGTTTGACTTTGGGTCTACTGAACACAGGTTACAGCCGCGAATGTTTGACATAACGCTATACTCAATGAAGGTTGGGCTGTGTATAACAATATTGTCTCCAGGTTTTGAAAAGGCATCGAAAATAATTTTAATGAGTTCATCAGAACCATTGGTACATATGAGTTGATCTTGTGGAACGCCGATGTAATCTTTGATAGCCTCTTTCAGTTTTACCGCATCAGGGTCTGGGTATTCTTGGAGTTTGATGTTAAGGAGGCGTTTTAGTAAGTCTTCCTTTATGTCAGGCAGGGGGTTGTACCAGTTTTCATTGGCGTGTAATCTTGTGTTCTTCATGGTCTGCACCTCACTGTTACGGCATTGGCGTGGGCTGTTAAGCCCTCCTCGTTTGCAAAGTACTCAAGATCCCTTGCAAGGTCTCTTAAAGCCTCTTGGGTAAAAGATAAGTAACTAGGTCTTTTAATGAAGTCATAAACACCTAGGGGGGATGCGTACCTAGCTGCACCGCTCGTTGGAAGGGTGTGATTGGGCCCAGCCAAATAATCCCCAAGGGTTTCTGGTGTATATGCACCTAAAAAGATGGAGCCGGCGTTTTGAACCTTATCCAAGTAGGTGAAGGGATCACTGACTTGAAGTTCCAAGTGTTCTGGCGCAATGAGGTTGGAAAGCTCAACACCTGTATCAATTGAGTCGACCACATAGGCTTTTACACCCCTGAGGCTGGTTTTCAAAATTTCACTTCTTGATAAGACGTTTGCTTGTCTGACCAGTTCGGCGGACACCTTTGAAGCTATTTTTTCAGATGTTGTCACCAGGATCATACCAGCAGCTTCATCATGCTCCCCCTGAGCCAGAAGGTCAGCAGCAATCCACTGGGGATTGGCTGAGTCATCAGCTATAACAAGAACTTCACTTGGTCCGGCTATCATATCAATATCAACCTGACCATAGACTTGTCGCTTGGCTTCAGCCACATACATGTTTCCAGGTCCCACAATTTTATCGACTGGAGGAATGCTTTCGGTCCCGTAGGCAACCGCTGCAATAGCTTGTGCACCACCGATTCGGTATATTTCATCAATTCCCAGAAGGGTGGCGGCTGTTAAAACACTAGGATTGACAGTCCCGTCAGGGCCGGCAGGGGTCACTATGACGATTCTTTTAACCCCAGCAAGTTGAGCAGGGATGGCGTTCATTAAAACAGAGGAGGGGTAGGCAGCCTTTCCACCTGGGACATAGAGAGCGACCGATTCAAGCGGGCGGACGAGCTGACCCATTCGTTGTCCTCTTTCAGGTGTCACTTCCCAGTCTGTGACCACTTGTTTTTTGTGAAAACGTTCAATGTTAAACTTGGCGCTTTCTAAGATTCTTTTAAAGTCATTGGTCGCTTCCTTATAGGCCTTGTTTCGAACTTCAAGTGGAACACGGGACGTGTCGGGGGTGAATCCGTCAAAGTCTTTTGTATATTTTGCGACAGCTTCATCGCCAAGTGTTCTGACATCTCTTACTATTTTTGAGACAGAGACAATAACCTCTTCATTGGGTAAAAAATTATTTGCAAGTTCCTTTTGAATTTCGGAAAAGTCATCTTTTCCTATACGTCGAATGATCATCACTGAGCCTCCTGGTTGAGTTGGGTCTTTAATACATCCATAAATGCAACAATGGGTTCTGTCTTGGTCTTGTATCTTATTTTGTTAGCAATGAGTCTTGAGCTAATGGGCTTAATGGACTCAATGACTTGAAGATTATTCTCTTTAAGCGTTGTTCCTGTTTCAACAATATCTATGATGCAGTCTGAAAGGCCGACGATGGGACCAAGCTCAACAGACCCTTCAAGTGGAATAACCTGACCGTCTATGCCCTTTGCTTTCATAAAGGCATAAGATTGTGTGGGGTATTTCGATGCAATTTTTAAATAGGGAATTTTGTTGTAGTCAAAATCTGCAAATCCAGCCAGACAAAGTTGGCATTTTCCAATACCTAGGTCCATAAGTTCATAAACTTTATAGACTTTTTCATCAATCACATCTTTGCCGACAATGCCGACATCGACAACGCCCAGCTCTACATAAGTGGGGACATCTGCTGATTTTACGAATAACATGTCAAGAGTCTTGTTGTCATCGAGTAGTCTTAAGGCTCTTCCAGGGCTTTCTGGGAGGGCGTAACCAGCCATTTTCAAAGCCGTGAGTGTTTGTTTAGCCACTCGACCTTTGGCCACGGCGATTTTAAGAGGGTTAGTGGATTGAGCTTGGGGCATATTGATCTTCCACCTTTCTAATAAATTGATCGAAACTAGAGCGACAAAAGGTATTCATTCTTTGGTTTATAATTTCCAGTTGACTACCCTTAACCGATAGAACTTCTTCTGCCTCTGTGGGGAGGTTGTCTGCACATCCCTCAATTGTTGTTACAGTGTAGCCTAAATCCCTAAGCTTGTCTGAAAGTCTTATGGCGGGTTTTCTGTCATCGTTTTTGTAATAGATGGCGTAATCCATAGGGTATAAATTTTGATTTATCAAGTTGTTTCATTTCAATCACCTCGTTGATTTCATTAAGATAGAGTGCTATACCACAGGCTGTCAGGCCGTATCCGAATGCATTGTCATATCGTCCGCCCGATGCTAGAACCCGACCGCTATCAGCGGTATAGATTTTATAAATGTTGTCAGTATAGTAGCTATAGTTGTTTGTGAATGAAAAGTCCACTTTGATCATGTTCCGGTCAAGACCATAATCCAAAAGGGCTTTAAATAAAGTTTCGACCCGTTTTATAGCCCTGAGGGCATCGGTGTCAAGGGTGAGCTCTCTTGCCATCTTAAAGACTGACTCAGGGCTTCCAAAAAGTTGTGGCAGAGACTCAAGTGCCTTGGTTTGATATGGTTCCAGTTGTAAATGACCAAGGAAAACACTCAGTTCTGGCAGATTCTTTGTGTCGATCAGATCCCTTAGTTTCTCTTTTTCCAGGTGGGAGAGGGAACATTTTTTTTAAAAGAATTTCTGTAATGCTTATATTGCCTAGATCAACGATAATTTTTCCAATGCCACTTTCTTCAAGAACCTTGTAGGCCACCCGTATGATTTCTGCTTCAGCCAGGGGATTGGGCGTGTCATACACTTCTAAACCGCACTGTAGAATTTCCTTTGTTTTTCCTTCGTGGCTTTTCCAGCTGAGTTTGCTTGTGGTATAGGCATACTTTTGTACAGCTTGGCCTGTGCGCTTGTTTTGCGATGCCAATTGGGTGACAAAGTGTGTTGGGTCAGATTTAACCATGTAGATGTTTCCATCTGGGCCAGTGTATTTGACACTTTGGCTCAAATCCTGGGGATAGAAGTTCGAAAGAGCCTTGTAAGAAGATACACTTCCGGGCACTATGCTTGTATAACCATGCAGTTTTGATGACTTTCTGAATATTGCGTCAATTGCATCTATACGCCTAAAGGCATCGATAGAATAGGACATTGTCATTGTGAATTCGCCTCTTTTCTTTTGTTCGAATGGGTTTTGAATGCTTATGGAAATAAAAAAAGCCGTATGGGCTAAAACGCCCATACGGCTCTCCGTAACTGGATCACCATCAGACGCAAGCTCTTAAACACGACATTTAGAGCTTGCATCTGATGAAATATATACACTCAGATTAACAAACTCTTGGTAGATGGTGATGATGATGAAGTTGTACAAAAATAGATTTAGTTAGAGAATTCATATTTATGCACCTCGAATAGTTTTTTTGAATCATAACATGGATGCGAAAAGCCTGTCAAGGTAAAAGGTGAAAATATTCATAAATAATAAACCTGGGTGTGGGTATAATAGCTAAGGACAGTGATATGAAAAAAAAATCATAAAGTAATCATAAAGAAATAGAGCTATTTATAGAAAATAGATCATTTTAGATAATTTTGGAATTTGGTGTGTCGTCTTTGATACTGATCATGATATAATCATAATGAATATAGGAGGGGTCAACATGGGGAAAAGAATTTTAGTTGTTGATGATGCAATGTTTATGAGAAAGATGCTAAGTGACATTTTAAATAATGCTGGACACGAAAGTTGTTGGGGAAGCAGAAAATGGCAAGGATGCTCTTAGAAAATACAGAGAATTGAAGCCTGATATTGTCACAATGGACATCACTATGCCGGTCTGTAATGGTATAGAAGGCGTAAAACTGATTAAAGATGAGTTTCCAAATGCAAAAATTCTTATGGTTAGCGCCATGGGACAGGAAAATATGGTTGTAGATTCGGTTAAGTCTGGGGCTCAAGGTTTTATTGTGAAGCCATTTGACAGGGATAAAATCGTAATGACAATAGAACGACTTACGAAATAGACTTGTTAGGGATCAAAGCAAGTGCTGTACGAACTAAAAAGTTCATATAATTGAATGAAAGGGCTGGGTTGATTCTATCACCCCAGCCCTTTTTACTTGCTTTGAGATTGCTAATCGTTTTATGGTTTTGCCAATAAATGTTTTAGAAAACTAGCTTTTAAAGGGGTCGTTGTACTCAATGCCCAAAATGGTAATGGCTGTTTCATTCATTAAGTCAACAACTACCAGATCATCAAGAGAAATACCTCGCTGAAGGATTTTAACCCTTGGTCGAAGTGGATAATTGGGGTTTACAAGATCAACAACAGCAGTCGTACCATTACTCAAATTTACAAGTGTGCCTTCTGGGTATGGTATAACTTTTCTAGCAAAAGTCTTGGCCATTTCAAAATCAAAGTGTGTGCCAGCTGATCCCATAATGTACTCGATGGCCTCGTTTGGCGGTAAGGCCACAGAATTTGGCGTATCAGAAGTCATGGCATCATAACAATCGGCTATGGAAACAATCCTTGAAAACCTATGAATGTGGTCGCCGGACATACCTTTAGGGTAGCCACTGCCGTCATATTTCTCATGGTGCTGAAGGGCAACCACCTTTGAAGCGCTGTTGATGCCGTAGTGTTCTTTCAAATACTCATAGCCCAATTGTGGATGCTCTCGGATTTTTTCCATTTCCTCTTGAGAATAATTGCCCCTTTTATTGACAACAGAACTGGGCAGAAATGCCTTGCCAATGTCATGCATGAGGGCACCAAAGAAGAGGGGAAAGAGGTCATCTTTTCTCAACTTGAGTTCGATCCCTAAAATCAAAGAGAGAATGGCTGTATTGAGTGAATGTTGGTAAGTATAGGTATCAATATTCTTTATATCCACCAGATTGATCATAATATTTCTATTGGATGTCATTTCATCAACAATGTACTTGGACATGTTTTTTAAATTGTCCATGTACTTTTCCATACCTTTGACCATAAGTCGCTGGTTTAAGTTCAGTTCAGAACTTTTTTGCTCGAATGTTAAAGCGTTCAATGTTTTCGAAAGTCTCTTTTAATGGCAAGCACTGTCTTTTGTCGAACTTCTGGTTTGATCACATCATTAATTTCCTGATCACTGTATTCATCATCAATGTAAACTGAGAGCACATTGTTTTTCTTCCACGCGTTTTTATAAGTGCATCGTTTAATACTACGCCTTTTTTTTAATAATATCGTTCCTTGAGAATTCATGATATCTTTGGCGATCGCTGTGCCTTCAACGACACAACCTATTGGAACTAATCGCATAATGTCACCTTTCAATCTCTTGCAAAATATGAGTTTATATTTACGTTTGAATTTCTTCTTTCCCTTAGTATTATACCATCTTAACGGTTGAAACGCACTTAAACCCATATGGATTTTAGCAACCCATATGAAACATTTCCTATGACCGTAACTGCTTTGATAATATTCCTTTCTTAGAATATGCTATAATGATGGTGTTTGAGTAAGGTAAAAACGGAGGCATCTTATATGGAAAACAGACAACTAAAAGCACTTGGGCTCATACTCGTATTGCCCATTGTATTTGCAGGGATTGGTTATTTTGGAATGAAGGTTTTTCTATCGGGCTCTGGCCCTGAGACAGCACAGCCTGAATCACGTCCATCTCAGGAGGTCAGTCAAACGTCGAAAGATGATGACAAAACTCAAAATGACAGGTGACACAAGAGGACAGTCGTACTGAAACAACTCAAACAGAAGAAAATGAGAAAACAGATGGTGACGCTATTGTTGTGTCAAATGAAGCGGAATCAGAAGATGGAGTCACAGACACTGAAAAGGCAAGTGTGGTGGTTGAAAAGAAAAATTATGACCTGCCAAGTGTAAACTTTTTTAGTCTGCAAGTGGGGAGTTATTCCGCCAAAAGCAATGCGGACAAGCATGTGGCAGCATTAAAAGAAGAAGGCATGAATGCTTATGTTTTCGAAGGCAATAATTTTAAGGTTATGGCAGGCATTAGCGGTTCAAGAGACGGTGTTGACACCATAAAGCAAAAAGTGGTTCAAACTGTGCCTGATGCATTTGTGAAGGGGATCGTAGTTGTCCCAGACGCTGTTAAGTACACAGCGGATGAAAAAGAGGGTTTAGAAGGATTTCAGGCAATTGCCAAAACTTATCAAGAAAGACTTCAAAGCAATGTGAGCTTTATTTCTACCATAGAGATGAAAAGCCAAGCAGACATTCAGACATACCTTGAAAGTGATGTAGCAAAAATCGAAGCCATGATTGTTTCGATAAACGATTATAATGGTGCGCAAGTGTTCGAGACACCACTAAATAAAGCTGTACAATCTTTGGACAGTCAAGCGGAGAGAATTCGACAATTAATTAACGATGAAAATGATGGGTCAAGGATCTTCCAAGTCTACATAAAAGAACTTTTAAATTATAATAAGATCAATTAAATAACTTCTAATCTTAAGTAACAGCTTTTGTAAAGCTGTTACTTTTACGTTTCTGAAACAATTTATAAAAAATAAATATTGGGGGATAGAAAATAAAAAAATATCAGTAAATTGCATATTTCGGTTTTGAATTCGTAAAAAAAAGCTGTACAATTAGAATGTTAGGAATTTATCAAAGATTTTGACAACTCGAAAGTCTGTTATACATTTAACATGCAGAGACCCTCTACATAAGTTTTTTCAAGGCTTACAAAAGAATTTGTGATTGACTTGACTGCGATATGTAGTAAAATAATTAGAGGTGCTATGCAAAAAATTGAGTTGTGTATACAGTATTCTTAACACAGAAAACGTTTGCAATAGCACGCTTTGACAGAGTTAATGTTGTGAAGATATTGCAACATAATTTTGTCATTTGCTATTCATATAGAAATTCTCAAAATCAAATTGTGAATTTCAACCGGATAAAAACCGGGGTATATTTGTTGTGTGTTACCCATTCAATTGGGTGTTGTGAGTTAGAGGCAAATCAAATCGTTTGATTGCTTCATTGTTCAAATGTAAAAAGGGGTGAACTATCATGGGTCTACTGTCTTTTATAGGTGGGATTCATCCTCCACATGCCAAGAAGGCATCGGAAAAGAAGGCGATTATTCAGTCAATTGAACCGAAAATCGTTAGAATTCCATTAAGACAGCACATCGGTGCGCCTTGTGATCCAACCGTCGCAAAAGGGGATTACGTCAAGGTGGGCCAAGAGATCGGAGAAGTTTCGTCTTTCGTCTGTGCTCCTGTACACAGTAGTGTTTCTGGTACTGTCGTTGATATAAAAAAATCGACGTACTGGGTGGACAAGAATCATGTGTCATTATTGAGTCAGATGGTAAGAACGAGCTTCATGAATCAGTTAAGCCAAAAGGTGAACTTGATTCGCTAGAACCTAAGCAAATCATCGAGATCATTCGAAATGCAGGTATTGTCGGCATGGGTGGTGCGGGTTTCCCAACCCACGTTAAGTTGTCGCCTCCACCGGAGAAAACAATTGACACAGTTATCTTAAATGGTGCGGAATGTGAACCGTATCTAACAGCTGACCACAGACTTATGCTTGAAGAACCAGAAAAAATTGTTTTTGGTCTCAAGGCGATCATGAAGTCAGTGGGTGTAAAAAAAGGTTATATCGGTATCGAAAATAACAAGCCGGATGCGATTGAAGCTATGAAAAAAGGCAGCACAAGGTGAAAATGATATCGAAGTTGTAGGTCTACATACAAAGTATCCGCAGGGTGCAGAGAAGCAGCTTATTTATGCCTGTACCAAGCGTGAAGTACCATCTGGTGGACTGCCAATGGATGCTGGTGCGGTTGTAAACAATGTTGCCACTGCTGCAGCTGTTTCCGATGCGATTAAACTTGGTATGCCAAGTGTTGAAAGAATCTGTACGGTCACTGGTGCAGGCATAGCTGATCCACAAAACATTCGCATTAAAGTGGGCACGCAGCTTTCTGAAATCGTTGAGCAAAGTGGTGGCTACAAGGGAACACCAGGCAAGATCATACTAGGTGGACCAATGATGGGTATTGCAACGCATACTGATGATATACCATCAACAAAGACGACTTCTGGTATTTTGGTTTTCACACCGGAAGAAGCGAGGCTCCCTGAAGCGGCGAACTGTATTAAATGTGGTAAGTGTGTGGATATTTGTCCAGCCTTCCTTCAACCAGCTGCTTTAAGTGCTTACAGTTTAAAAGGACTTTATGAAGGCGCTGAAAAGAACAATATCCTAGATTGCATTGAATGTGGATCATGTTCGTTTGTCTGTCCTTCAAAGCGTCCTCTTCTTCACTCAATTAGAGTTGGTAAGCGTGAAGTTCTTGCTGCACGCAGAAAGTCGAAATAGTAGGAGGGTTAAACGATGGAACAAAGACTTATAGTATCATCATCTCCTCATATTCGATCTAAAGAGTCAGTAAACTCTATTATGAGAGATGTTGTTCTTGCTCTTACACCTGCTACGGTGTGGGGGATATACAAATTTGGCGTGAATGCTTTTATGGTGGTTGCAGTTGCTATTCTTGCAGCAATGGCCACAGAAGCAGCTATTCAAAAACTAAGAGGTGTCCCAGTAACGGTTAATGACTGGTCTGCGGTTCTAACAGGCTTACTGCTTGCAATGAACGTTCCAGCATCAGCACCGTGGTGGATACCAGTTATAGGTAGTATTTTTGCCATTGCAGTTGTAAAGCAGGCTTTTGGTGGTCTTGGTCATAACTTTATGAACCCGGCCTTGGCGGCCCGTGCTATGTTGATGGCTTCATGGCCAGTTCGAATGACAGCATGGACAACACCAAATCTTCCGGCTGTTGGTGCAGATGCAGTATCGACTGCAACACCGCTGGCTATGCTAAAAGACAGTTATGGATTTGATGTATCAGCGGCTGTTGGTTCAACAACTATGCAAGCGCCAAGCATGATGGATGTGCTACTGGGGAATGTTGCAGGTTGTATTGGTGAGGTTTCTGCAGTCCTTCTTATATTAGGTGGCCTATACCTAATGTATAAAAAAGTAATCACATGGAGAATTCCAACAATTTATATTGGAACTGTTGCAGTTCTTACGTTTATACTTGGTGGATTTGATCCGACTCTGGTTCTGTATCATGTTTTCGCTGGTGGTCTTATGCTAGGGGCCTTCTTTATGGCAACTGACTATGCGTCATCACCGATTAATCCTAAGGGTCAAATGTTCTTTGCATTTGGATGTGGTCTTTTAACGACTGTTATTCGTTTTTACGGTGGTTACCCAGAAGGCGTTTCATACTCAATTCTACTAATGAATGTTGCAGCGCCGCTTATTGAAAAATACTCAAGCCCTCGTGTGTTTGGAGGTGGCAAATAATGAACTGGATATGAAAGAAATCGTTAGACTTGGTCTGATTCTTCTTCTAATCTGCGCTGTTTCAGCAACGCTACTGGCATTCACAAACGGTGCGACAATTGATAAAATTCTTGAACAACGTGCCATTGCAAGTGAAAATGACCGTAAGGCGGTTCTGCCAGAAGCGGACACATTTAAGCCAATGGATGAAGAACAGTTTAATGAATTAAAGGGTCAATATGACAATCTTCTTGAAGTCTACCTAGGCTATGCAGGAGACACTGTGATTGGCTATGTTATAAAAACTGCTCCAGGTGGCTATGGCGGTCCAATCGAAATCACTACGGGTCTGACAAATGATGGTCAGGTTGGTGGGGTTCGTATGGGATCTAACCATCAGGAGACACCAGGTCTGGGTGCTAAGGCTGCCCTGCCTGAGTTCTATGACCAGTACAATGGAATGGATGCCCTAGCTGGTATTACAGTTGTAAAATCCAATCCAGAAGACAATCAAATTTTAGCGATCTCTGGTGCAACAATCACGTCGGACGCAGTTACTGACGGTGTGAACAGAGCAACAGAGGTATTTGAGAGCATAACAGAATAGGAGGTGACGTAGTGAAGCTGAAGACTTTAACAAATGGTTTGTTTAAAGACAACCCTGTATTTTATCAAATGCTAGGTATGTGTCCGACACTGGCGGTAACGACGTCAGCCGAAAATGGAATGGGTATGGGTCTGGCGACAACAGCTGTACTTGTACTCGCCAACATTGTAATCTCTCTTATGAGAAACTTTATACCGAGCAAGATTCGTATACCGGCATTTATTGTGGTTATTGCCACGTTCGTAACGATTGTTGGTATGGTTATGGAAGGCTTCGTGCCTGCCCTTTTCGCATCGCTGGGTCTATTTATCCCACTAATCGTTGTAAACTGTCTAATTCTTGCTAGAGCAGAAGCCTTTGCCTTTAAAATGGTGTTCTCGATTCGGCGCTAGACGGTATTGGTATGGGACTTGGATTCACACTGGCTCTAACTGTACTGGGTGCTGTTAGAGAAATCTTTGGTGCTGGTGCAATCTTTGGTATCACTCTCTTTGGTGAAGCATTCGAACCAGCCTTGATTATGATTCTACCTCCAGGTGCATTCCTGGCACTGGGTCTAATTTTGGCAGGCATCAATGCCTATCAAGCAAAGAAAGCTAAAGCTCTTGCATCGCAAAAAGCTGCTTAGGAAGGGGGCACATAATAATGGAAAATGCTAGTATTCTAATTATCGTTGTCAGTGCCATATTGGTAAACAACTTCGTGCTTTCCCGTTTCTTAGGGATCTGTCCTTTCCTTGGAGTTTCCAAGCAAGTAGAGACAGCTTTCGGTATGGGAATGGCCGTAACGTTTGTAATGACGCTGGCTGGTATTATCACATATTTCGTGTGGCATGTGCTACTGGTGCCACTGGGACTTGAGTTCCTTAAGACGATTGCATTTATCCTTGTAATCGCATCGCTTGTTCAGTTCGTTGAAATTGTACTACAAAAGATCAGTCCGACGCTGTACTCGGCTCTAGGTGTATTCCTTCCGCTGATTACAACAAACTGTGCTGTTCTTGGCCTAGCACTACTGAACATTCAGTATGACTTTAATCTAATCCAGACAATCGTTCACTCGATTTCAGCTGCGATTGGTTTCTCGCTTGCGATTGTTCTATTTGCAGGCATTCGAGAAAAACTTGTTTTATCAGACGTGCCGACTCCATTTGAAGGTTTCCCAATAGCGCTTGTAACTGCAAGTCTAATGGCAATCGCCTTTCTTGGATTCTCAGGCTTAGTATAGGAGGGTAGTGGATATGGATTTTAATTCAATTCTATGGTCCGGTGCCAGCCTTGGAGGACTAGGTCTTCTGTTTGGTGCGGGTCTGGCTTTCGCATCTCAGAAATTTGCTGTTGAAGTTGATCCACGTGCGGTTCAAATACTGGATGCTTTACCAGGTGCAAACTGTGGTGGCTGTGGTTATCCTGGATGTGGTGGTTTTGCCAATGCTGTTGTAGCAGGCGATGCTCCAATCAATGGATGTCCAGTTGGTGGACCTGACTGTGTACAGGCCATTGCAGGTATTATGGGTCTTGAAGCGGGCGATTCAGTTAAAATGATTGCGCGTGTGCTTTGTAATGGCACGTCAGATAAGTGTCAAGACAAGTATGAATACAATGGTGTTGCAGATTGCTTGGCAGCGTCACAACTGGCAGGTGGACCAAAATCATGTGGCTATGGATGCATGGGTCTAGGCACTTGCGAACGCGTATGTCCTTTTGATGCCATCCATGTCAATGACAAGGGTGTTGCAGTTGTTGATGAAGACAAGTGTACGGCATGTAACAAGTGTATTGAAGCTTGTCCTAAAGATGTTATTGGACTTGTGCCATACAACCAGCTTGTTGTTGTTGACTGTAACAACCAGGAGCGTGGTGGCCATGTAAAGAAAAATTGTGGTGTGGCTTGTATCGCTTGTGGCATATGTGAGAGATCTTGTCCATTCGATGCAATTCATGTTGAAAATATGGTTGCTAAAATTGACTATGACAAGTGTACAGAGTGTATGATTTGTGCTGAAAAATGTCCTACAAAGGCTATTTGGGCAGACTTTGATGCACGAAAAACAGCTGTTGTCATAGAAGATAAATGTATTGGCTGTACCCTTTGTGCAAAGGCATGTCCAGTTGATGCAGTTGAAGGCGAATTAAAGGGCATTCACAAAATCGATCCAGAAAAATGTATTGGATGCGGAGCCTGTGAAAAGAAATGTCCAAAAGATGCCATCGAAATGAAGTAGTTCAGTTAAATGAACTTGTAATTTTATATTTGGTGGGTATTTAAGAGAATATATTAAAAGGCTGTGCGATGATGAAAAATTCATTTTCGCACAGCCTCTTTTATTGCGTAATTCTTATTGCTCAATCCTATAATTATTTTGTAGCATTGCTATAAACAAACCAATCCGTGCGCTCTCCTGGAAGAATCCAATCAGCTGTTAGGGTGTAGCGCTCATTTTTAGACTGACCTTGCGTTTCAAGTATGACTTGATTTGGCGAAAGCATAATAGCCTTGAGAACATAAAGACGTTGGCCGTTATTATCAACAAGACGGTAAGACGTGTGGTCTTCTACCGCTTCTTTCTCCAGTTCTATACCTTCTGCAAAGTCAAGTCGTATATGATCAGAATCTGGTGCTGTAGAGCTTGTAATCTGATCATAGGTAATGCCCTCAACAGTTTGAGTTTCAGCTGGAGTTTTAGTTGTGGTTGCTTTCTTAGAAGCCGTTGATTGTTTTTTTGATTCTTTTTCAGTAGGCTCATCAGATGGTGCCTTTGAGCTGTCAATAGAATTGTCCACTGTGCCTTCTACATATTTAGGTGATTTCATTTCTCCACGAGGGGCTATTGAGTGAAGCAAATTTTCTTGTCCTTCGTCATCATTTCCCAGTGACTTTATGATGACAAATCGCTGTTTGTCGTGAATAGAAGCGCTTGTATGAAGCGTGATTTTGTTATATGTTTCTGAATCCACTTCACTTTTTCCATCGTCACTAAGCATTCTCTTTTCCGCTTTGACTGAACGGATTTTCACGAAAGGAATGGAATAGTTATCTGGATCATTGGCATAGTCTTCATCTATGCTGAACCTGTCGTCTAAATAAATGATGACATTGTTTCCAGATGGGACGAATGCGGATTCAATAACAATATTGTTTTGGTCTGCATCTTCTCGATTGCTTTCATCGACAATATCAGCATGGACCATAGTTGTGCTCATAGCTAGAGCTAGAACAAGACTTGCAGCCAGTTTCTTTTTCATAATGACCTCCATAGGTTTCTATTTTAATTATTTACAAGATGGAAGCTTCCAATAATCAAAAGTATTGTATCATATTCCCAGATGCTTAGTATTACCATATGATTACATTTATGTTAATAAGTCTTTGCGTTTTGAATATCGAAATAAGCTTTCATATAAGAGGGAAACACTTAATTTGTAACCTGATTAAAACTTGTATATAACCATGCCCCATGCTAAACTTAAGGATGAGGTTGTCTGTTTAATCTCAAAGGAAATACAGTTCGGATTTAAAACTAAGGGTTGGAAATAAATGGAATTAAGTGGTATAATCAACCCAGAAGGAGGACCGCATGCGCAAAGCGAGTAGCACACTTGGATTCATGCTTGTCATGCTGGTAGGTCTCGTTATAGGAGGTATTATTGGGGATGTGTTTCAAGATACATTGCCAATTTTAGCGTATGGGAGATCTATTGGTTTTGACCCGGTAACCATTGACTTAAGTGTGATAAAACTTGTTCTAGGCTTTACAATGCAAATTAATTTAGCGGCAATTCTTGGCTTGGTCATATCACTGCTTATTTTTAAGAAGTTATAGGAGGCATTATGATAAGAATTGTTCTAGCATCGAACTCACCAAGACGCAAAGAATTACTGGAGCGTGTTGGCGTAGAGTTTTCCGTAGATGCAAGCTCGATCGAGGAAGTTGTTCGAGACCATGAAACCCCAGAACAGATCGCTATGGGTTTAGCACTGGAAAAGGGACTTGATGTTGCTTCCAGACATGAAGAAGGCACGCTTATTATTGCAGCAGATACTATTGTTTACCATAATGAAGTCATGGGAAAACCACAAGATGCTGAGGATGCAAGAAATATGCTGACAAGTCTTAGTGGCTCACTTCACCAGGTTTATACAGGATTTGCCATTATTGAAGCTGGAACAAATAAAAAAATTGTTGATTTCGAATGCACTGACGTCCAATTTAAAAAGTCTTAGTGATGAAAAAATTGACCGTTACATTGAATCAGGTGAGGCCTATGGTAAAGCAGGAGCCTATGCCATTCAAGGAAAGGGTATGACCCTAGTCGAGTGGATTAAGGGTGATTTTTTCAATGTTGTTGGACTTCCAGTCAGTAAGCTCGAGTCATTGCTCGAAAAGCATTTTGAAATGCGGTTCATCTAAGATTAAATCTTGAGGTGAATTTATGAAAGAAAAACAGGCTCTACTTGTGAAGGATATGCCGGACGCTGAAAAACCTAGGGAACGACTCCTGGGACAAGGCGCCCAAGTCCTTTCGAATACGGAACTATTGGCAATTCTCATACAAACTGGTGCAGGGAGACTTTCATCCCTTGATCTAGCGGCGCAAGTTCTCGCCGTTGACAGGGCGCAAGGTGTTAAGCACCTGGCATCATGTAGCCAAGAACAACTTATGGCCATACACGGCATTGGCCCTTCAAAGGCCTGTCAAATACTTGCAGCCATAGAACTTGGAAAGAGAGTTTACTCTGGTGACTTCTCAAAAAAACCACGAATAAAATCTCCCGATGACATTGTAGATGTGTTTATGCCTCTAATGCGTCATTTGAAAAAAGAAGAGTTTAGAGTTTGTTATTTGAATACAAAGAACGAAGTGACTGGACAAGACATTATATCTGTTGGCAGTTTAAACGCTAGCATAGTCCACCCGCGAGAAGTTTTTTCGCAAGCAGTAAAGAGAAGTGCTGCCGCAATTATTTTGGTACATAATCATCCTTCTGGAAATCCAGAACCTTCAAGGGAGGATATTGATATTACAAAGAGGTTGTCTGAGAGCGGTTTGCTTCTGGGCATAAAAGTTTTAGATCATGTGATCATTGGTGGCGGGAAATGGTATAGTCTTAAAGCCCATGGTGACATGTGACTTGAAAGGGGAACTTAGTGAGTTTTATGAAATGGTTTACAAAAGATATGGGTATCGATCTGGGCACAGCCAATACCCTGGTTAATATAAAATCTAAAGGCATTGTTGTTAGGGAACCATCTGTAGTAGCACTTCAAATGGACACAGGAGAAGTTCTTGCTGTTGGGCTTGAGGCTAAAAGCATGATCGGTCGTACGCCGGGGAATGTTGTTGCAATTCGTCCTCTAAGAGATGGCGTTATCGCAGATTTTGAAATCACTCAAAAAATGATGAAGCATTTTTTCCAACAAGCTTATCCAAAGCGGTCTATTTTCTTTGCACCTCGAGTTGTTGTTGGTGTTCCTTCTGGTGTTACAGAAGTTGAAAACGCGCTGTAATAGAAGCGGCCCTATCCGCTGGAGCGAAAGATGCTCTGCTTATTGAAGAACCGATGGCTGCTGCAATTGGTGCAGGCCTTCCTGTTGCTGAAGCGACTGGTAGCATGGTTGTAGATGTTGGCGGCGGAACAACTGAGATTGCAGTCATCTCACTTGGTGGCATCGTTGTAGCAAGATCAATTCGTGTCGGTGGAGACGAAATGGATGAAGCCATTATCCACCATATCCGAAAGAGTACAGTCTTACTATTGGGGAAAGAACTGCGGAAGAGATTAAAATACATATCGGTTCTGCATGGCCAAGAAAAGACGAGAAGTCTCTTCAAATTACAGGACGTAACCTGCTAACAGGTCTGCCTAAAACACAGGCTGTTCGCTCAGGAGAAATTTTAAGTGCTCTGGCGGAACCTATCAATTCTATCATTGAAGGCATCAAGATCACCCTAGAGAAAACACCACCTGAACTGGCATCGGATATTATGATGCAAGGTATTGTATTAACTGGTGGTGGAGCCCTTCTTGACGGACTTGATATTCTCATTAATAAAGAAACCGGTATGCCAGTCAAAGTCGCAGAAGAACCACTTGATTGTGTGGCGCACGGAACAGGTATTGCCCTTGAAAATTATGACTTACTGAAGAGTGTGTTTATATCCCCTAAAAGAATTGGATAAGAAGCGGAGGCATCCATGAATTACGACAGCAGATGGAAAAAATGGCTTATCGTTGTTCTTGGCGTTTTTGCTTCTGGTCATCATGGGAATAACGATGGGTGGACGCTCAAATATCACTTATGTTGAAAAGCTGACTGGCGATTTGCTAACGCCTGTCAATAAGCTCTTTTCTTCCACTGGGAATTTTGTGTCTGATCGTGTTATGCCCATACTTGAGGTTTGGAACATAAAAGAGGAAAATGAAGCTTTAAGGGCTGAAAATGAGACACTTAAAACGGAACTCATGGAGTATACCCTAGACAGCAAAGAACTTGCAGAGCTTCGAGAATTGAAAAACTCTTTAAATTATGTCGATAAAATGCGCATCAATAATTATGTTTCCAGCAGTGTCATAGCCAAAGACACTGGTAATTGGTATAACATGTTTCTTATTGACGTGGGCTTGTCGGATGGTGTGACCAAAAACTCAACAGTGATGAATGGAGATGGCCTCGTCGGCCTTGTGTATGAGGCTGGCGACAACTGGGCTAAGGTTATATCAATTATTGATAATAACAGTTCAATTGGATTTGAAATGCGCCGTGTGAATCAGGACTTTGATGGTCTGATCACAGGCAGTGTGGATTCTGTCATTAAAGGTAAATTGTTTGATCCCCAGGCACAGGTGGTTGTTGGGGACAAGGTCATGACTTCTGGAGTTGGTCTATATCCCAAAGGATTATGATTGGCGAAGTGAAAGAAGTGATCATAGATGAGAACGATCTCTTAAAACAAGTGGTGGTTGAACCCTCTGTGAATTTTAAAAGACTTAACAAGGTCCTCGTCATACCAGCTAAAGAGGCACCGGATGTTAAATAAACTGCTGAAAAAGGTGACTATATGAAAACGCGTTATATTTTTTTAATCGCGCTGTTAAACTTCATATTTCAGTCGACATGGCTTCAATTTTTTAGAATAAATGGGGTGTTACCAAACACCTCTTTAATTCTAGTTGTTGTATTTGGCGCACTTTTTGGTAAGCGGGAAGGGCTCTATATGGCTCTTTTCGCAGGTGCCTTTCAGGATGTGTTTCTCAGTAAAATACTCTGTATAAACTTACTGATATATACGGTGGTGGCATGGATAATCGGTTCTTTCGAGGAGTCCCTCTTCAAGGATAACTTTCTGACACCCCTTGTTATCACAGGTGTGTCCACACTTTCCTATCATATGATCTGGATGGGGATTATGTATATATTCAGCTCAAACATCAATGGCAACTTGATCGTTAAGGTGCTTATTTTAGAAACGGTGCTTAATGGAATCATTAGTGTATTCATTTATGGCAATGTCTTAAAAAGATTGTATGGTTATGGTCTGAGATAGTGAAAGGGCAATCATGGAAATACTGAAAAAGCTTAAAGACAGAAGGATACAGATAATCATAATATTTTCCATGATATTCATCATAATGGTTGTACGCCTAGCTGTATTAACCATTACAAATGGTGAATATTACCGTGAAATGTCTGTAAACAAAAGACTAAAGCAAATACCAGTCGTTGCGAAACGAGGGGAAATCCTTGATCGAAACGGCGTTTTACTGGCTGGAAATCTTCCAAGTTTTACTGTCAATGTTAGTGGTAGCACTCTAACTTCCAAGGAAATGAACAAAGTGGCTGTCAGACTTATTGATATATTAAACGAGTACGACCAAAGTCATATAGAGTTTCCAATTCGCATTGACAATGGGACTTTTTATTTTTCCTATGACAAGAACATAGATGACTGGCTGTCTTCCAATGGCTATGAAGGCTATAGAGACGCTGAAGACCTCTTTGATGAGATAAGAAGACGGGAACAGGTGTCTGTGGTCCTTACAGATACAGAAGCCCAGAAAATTCTAAAGCTGAAGGGTGTTTACCTTCCGTTCTCTCAATCAAAGATGAAGTTTTACTCTGAAATCGACAAGGAAAGATTCTTAGACACCTATGGGCTTGACTATGATATATCAGCAGAAGAAGCCTTTCGTATCATTCGAGATAGACGAGAGTTTGGCATAGACGAAGACGTATCTGATGAAGATGCCTATAAGATTCTGGCCCTCAAGCACGACTTTAAGGTTCTTGGATATAGAAAGTATGTCCCTATAACGATTGCCAAAGATATTGATGAGTCTGTGGCTGTCCTTATTAGTGAAATGTCTATGGACTTACCAGGTGTAACCGTTGAAATTGATCCCAAAAGGTTTTATCCATACAAGGACACGGCTTCACATGTTTTAGGCTATATGGGGAAAATTGCCCAGCAAGACGAAAATTGATAAATACGTCAAAAAAATATAAATATGACAGAAATCAACTCATTGGTAAAGTCGGTATTGAAGGAAGTTACGAACTGGACTTGACGGGCCAAGATGGATGGAAGTACATAGAAGTTGACGCCCTTGGTAAGCTGGTTCGAGAAGTGCCAGAAAATGAATTGACATGGCTTGAAAAAGACAAGCAACCCAAGAAGACGATTTCTGGGGAAGATATTCAGTTGACCATCGACATAGAACTCCAAAAGAAAGTGGAAGAATATTTGGAGTATGGTCTCAAAACCATCCAAGAGGGTGGTGTATATGAGAGCAAGTGGGGCAATTACAACTATAGGGAGTCCTTTCCCAATGCACAAACAGGGTCGGTTGTTGTCGTAGATGTGAAAACCGGCGAAGTCCTAGCCATGGCCAGTTACCCGGACTATGATGTAAACCTTTTTGCAACAGGTATCAGTGCCAAGGACTGGGCGGCTCTTCAGCCAGACAATCCAAGAAACCCACTGGCACCTAGACCCCTCTATAATTTGACTGCACTCACTGCTGTACAGCCGGGGTCGGCCTACAAAATGGTGACGGGCTTTGCAGCCATGTTAGAAGGGCTTGATCCGACGAAAAAGCTCTATGCAGATGGTTTCATTGAAATTGGCGGGCACTCATTCGGTTGCTGGTACTGGAACTCCTACCGTGGACGACATGGGCTCATAGACCTCTATAAAGCCATAGAAGTGTCCTGTAACTACTACTTCTTCGATATTGCAACAGGCTATGACTGGAGCAAGGACAAGCCTCTTGATTTCAAGATGAACACAGACCTGCTTCTAGAACACTCTAAGAAGCTGGGGCTTGACGAACCAAGTGGTGTGGAAATCTATGAGAACAACCCTGGGATTCCAGATCCTGATAAAAAGAAAAGACAACTTGAAAATGCCTTAAGACGAAAATTAAACAAGGTCTTGGCTGACTACTTCCCTGTGGAATATATAGACACAGATGAAGAAACAGAAGACCTTATAGAGGAAATTGTCTCATGGTCAGATGAGAACCCATCAAGGGGGGCTGTCATTAACAAGTTAAGAGAGCTTGGTATAGACACCTATGAAATTGCAGAAGGTCTTGCAGACATTATTAAGTATGATTATTTTAATCAAATGGAGTGGTTTGAAGGCGATACCCTGAATTTGTCCATAGGACAAGGGGCCCATCAATATACACCTCTTCAAATTGCTAGATTTATTGCAACCATAGCCAATGATGGGTATTTGAATGAATTGACCCTTATTCGAAAAGTGGGCGATGAAGTCAATGATAAAAATGCCGGTGTGACAAATGAAGGCATGAATGAGGGCAAGGTGGTTAATGACGTTTTGAATCACCTGCGTATTGGTATGTTAAACGCCACTCAAGAAGATGCTGGTACGGCAAGAATTTTCAAAAACTTCCCGATCACAGTGGCTGCAAAAACAGGAACAGCAGAAAAAGAAGGTTTAATCCCACCGCTTGACGAAGTAGCTTACTTGAAGGAAAATATGGCTCGCTTTGATCCGTCCTTAAAAGTTGAAGACGTAGAGAAAATGGCCGAAGAAATTCTCATTATGCGCAATGATGAAATTGCTGATCTTGAAAAGCGAAAGAGAATGATTCAAGATGAAAGTGAAATTGAGCGTGTTGAAACGAAAATAAACAAACTGATTCGTCAGGGCTATTTAGATTACTCAAGTGCCTTGAGGCAAGCCATTAAAGATATGAGTCACAGAGGGCTTGATGATGAAATCATCAACAGCTTCAGAGACACATATGACAACTACGCCTGGTTTGTTTCTTTTGGACCGTATGAAGACCCTGAAATTGCAGTTGTCTCCATGTTGCCACAAGGGGGGCATGGTGGGTACGCATCCCCAATTGTAAGGGATGTTTACGCTGAGTATTTTGGCATAGAACCTGAGTCAGAAGAAACGGAAGAACCATAAAATGTCGATGAGTAAATTATTTTACCTTTTGCAAATACCGTTTTCAATATATAATGTAAGAAGGGATATTTTCGGGGACACGAAAATAGCATCAAGTCAAAACTTGGGGGTTATAGCGTGGGGCTGAATAACTTGATAGAATTTAAGGGAACAAAGAAAGGCATTATCATTCAAATGGATGAGTCTGTGGCTTTTGCTCAAATCATCGATGCGCTCAACTTAAAACTGGAAACATCGAAGAACTTTTTTAAAGGGGCAAAGGTTATTGGCACAGAGGGACGACCGCTTCATACAAAAGAAGAGTCTATGCTGGCTGAAATATTCAGCAAGGAATTTGGCATGCTGGTCACTTCCATGAAGCCATATGTACCTGTAAAAAGAGAAGAACCAAAAGCAAAGCCTGTTATTGCCAAGGCATTTGATGGCCTTGAAGAAGGCATGACAAAGTTCGTTAGGGGCACACTGCGTTCAGGCAGGAGTGTGGAGTTCGAAGGAAATGTTGTTATTCTGGGAGACATCAACCTGGAGCTGAAGTCATTGCATACGGCAATATAGCAGTCTTTGGAAGCCTTCGAGGCGTTGCACACGCGGGGGCAGATGGAAATGAAAGTGCATGGGTCGTAGCACAAAGACTTCAGCCGACTCAGCTTCGCATAGGATCATTGATAACGAGGTCACCAGACGACGGTGATGGACCTACAAGTCCTGAAATCGCTTATGTCAAGGATAAAAACATCATGATCGAACCATACCTTTAGAAAGTGAATAGGAGGCTATAAAATATGGGTGAAGTCATTGTAATCACGTCTGGTAAGGGCGGTGTTGGCAAAACAACTACGACAGCAAATATTGGCGCTGGTCTTACGAAAATGGGCAAAAAAGTAGTCGTTATAGATGCAGATATCGGTCTGAGAAACCTAGATGTTGTGCTTGGACTGGAAAACAGAATTGTTTATGATATTGTTGATGTTGTTAACGAAAACTGCCGTTTGAAGCAAGCGCTTATAAAAGATAAGCGTTTTGAAGGCTTATATCTTCTACCAGCGGCACAAACAAAAGATAAAGATGCAGTTTCTCCAGAACAAATGAAGGAACTAACAAGCAAGTTAAGTGAAACACATGATTATGTTATTGTTGACTGTCCAGCAGGCATTGAAAGAGGTTTCAAAAATGCCATAGCAGGTGCAAACAGAGCACTGGTTGTTACAACGCCTGAAATTTCAGCCGTTCGTGATGCTGATAGAATTATCGGCCTACTTGAGGCGGCGGAAGTGAATGATCCACTTCTTATCGTCAACAGAATTCGTCTTGATATGGTAAAACGTGGCGATATGATGAATATTGAGGATATGACAGATATTCTTGCTATTGATCTTATTGGTGTTGTGCCAGATGACGAACAGGTTGTTGTCAGCACTAACCGTGGTGAACCAGCTGTAAACAATGAAGCATCTATGTCAGGACAGGCATTTATGAATATTTCAAGAAGAATTACTGGCGAAGAGGTTGAGTTCCTTGACCTTGAGTTGCAAGATGGATTCTTCGACAAGATTAAAAAGTTATTTTCATTCAGCAAATAGGAGGGGACTAGATGTTTGATCTACTGAAGTTCTTAAGTAAGGAAGACTCGAGCAAGAACGTCGCCAAGGAGAGGCTGAAACTGGTACTAGTACATGATCGTGCAAACTGTTCACCAGATTTTCTTGATCATGTAAAAGGCGATCTTCTTGCAGCTTTGAAAGAGCATATTGATATCGACGAAAACGGTCTTGATATTAGAATCACTGAAGCCGAAGAAAATGGTCGTCCAGCGCTTATTGCAAGTATTCCAATCAAACACATGAAGCGATAGGTAGAGCCGGATGCGATAATCTATCCGAGTGTAAGCCTCCGGACTGCGACAGCGATTCGGGGGCTTTATTATGTGAAATTTACTGAAGACCGTAAGACATCAGAGGTGATGTGTTGATTAATAAAAACTACTTAAAAACAATAGATTTCAATTTAATCGCCATCGTACTGATTTTGTTCACCATGGGAATGATCATGATTACCAGTGCGACGGATGCTCATATAGTAGGCATGACAAGAGAAGTGCGTAATCAGGCACTTGGGTTTGTTATTGGCATTATTGCCATGCTCCTTGCAATGAGTTTTGACTATAAGACTTTCAAGGACTTTCACAGGCTTGTCTATGTTGTGTCTATACTGATTATGTTGACAGTCTATATACCAGGTCTGGGTGTCCAGCAGTTTGGTGCAAGAAGCTGGATAGATTTAAAGGTCTTATATTTTCAGCCAGCTGAAATTGCAAAATTGGGATTTATCCTGACCTATGCCCATATGCTTGAGGAGAGAAAAGATCAGTTCAATTCCATTAGGAGTTTGATATTCCCGGCCCTTCATTTGGCGCCATTTGTACTCTTGCTTCTTCTTCAACCGGATATGGGGACGGCCCTTGTCTTTATTTTTATAGCCATGGGCATGCTTTTTTGTGCGGGCTTAAACTACAAGCTTATCATTGGCGGAATCATCACAGCGGCTATAAGTCTTCCAGTGGTATATATGAATATGTTGCCCCACCAACGGCTTCGTATTGATGCGTTTTTAAATCCCAACGACCCGACCCTTCAGGGCAATTACCAGGTTATGCAGTCAAAAATAACCATTGGGTCTGGTATGTTTTTAGGTCGTGGGCTCTTTAAGGGCGTCTACCACCGATATGACTACCTACCAGTTCAAGAGACAGACTTCATTTTTGCGGTTTTAGGTGAGGAACTTGGGTTTGTCGGTGGCGCAACCATCATATTTTTATATTTTCTACTTATGATGCGTATGTTGACCATCTCCATCAAGTCAAAGGATGACTATGGTTCACTGGTGGTTATAGGTGTTGTCTTTATGTTTGCATTCCAAATATTTGAGAATATAGGCATGACGATGGGAATAATGCCTGTTACAGGTGTTACCCTCCTTTTTAAGTTACGGTGGGAGTTCCCTTATAACAAGTCTGCTGGCCGTAGGCCTTGTACTGAATGTCTACATGAGACGTATGCGTGGGTCATTCCTATATATGGATTAGGCATGGCAACCAACTGAGCCGAAGCGGTTTGCTTCGGCTTTCCTGCTGTCAGAGAAAAACATTGTCTTGGAGCCATGCGGTTGAATTTTGATGAAAATCTGATAGAATGGATAAGTTAATGTGAGAAAACAACATCGAAATGGTGTTCTATAGGTCGAAGATTTAAAACTAAAATGGTTTGCGAGAGCGTGAACCGGGTGAGAAACAAGAGAGGCGATTGATTTGATGAATAAACTAGATGATATCCTATATCGCGTGGAAAAGCCATCAAGATACATCGGTGGAGAGATCAACAGTGCCATGAAAGAGATTAAAGATGACATGGTCCGTTTTGGTTTTGCTTTTCCTGATGTGTATGAAGTGGGCATGTCCCATTTAGGCATGCATATTTTATATGGGTTATTAAACTCAAAAGAAGATATTTACTGTGAGCGTGTTTTTGCGCCATGGACAGACCTTGAAGCTGAAATGCGCAGGGAAGGCATGGAACTTTTTACGGTTGAGACAAAATCCCCAGTGAAGGATCTTGATATATTAGGGTTTACCCTCCAGTATGAGCTGTCTTATACAAACATAATTAATATGATTGACCTAGGTGGCATTTCTGTCAGATCTAAGGACAGACAAGAATCTGATCCGATTATTATAGCGGGCGGTCCATGTGCATACAATCCAGAACCGATTGCAGATATTATTGACGCTTTTGTCCTCGGTGAAGGAGAAGAGGTCACACTGGAAGTTGTTGAAACAGTCAAGAGCCTTAAAAAGGTTGGAAAATCAAGAAAAGAAATCCTTAGAGCACTTGTTGATATACAAGGTGTCTATGTGCCTTGTTTCTATGAAGTGGCCTATAATGAAGACGGAACCATAAAGAGCTTTGAGCCGACAGAAGCGGGTGTTCCTGCAAAAATTCAAAAAAGAATCATCAAGGACTTGAATACGGTTTATTATCCAGAAAGTTTTATTGTCCCATATATGGATACAGTTCATGACCGCGCAATGGTAGAAATTTTTAGAGGTTGTACGGCAGGGTGTCGATTCTGCCAAGCTGGTATGATTTACCGTCCTGTACGCGAAAAAAGTGTGGATGTTATCCAGGAAGCGGCAATGACTCTCATTCGAACGACGGGGTTCGAAGAGTTATCCCTTGCGTCTTTAAGCACTATGGATTACTCGGAAATCAATAAGCTTATCAAGGGGCTTATTAAGGATCACGAAGAAAACAAGGTTGGCGTTTCCCTGCCATCCCTAAGACTAAACTCATTCTCGGTGTCTGTTATTGAGCAGATTCAAAAGATTCGAAAAACAGGTTTAACCTTTGCACCTGAAGCAGGTACGCAGAGAATGCGTGATGTGATCAATAAGGGTGTCACAGAGGATGATCTGATGGGCACTATGGATAGAATTTTTAATCTTGGATGGAATAAAGTGAAGCTATACTTCATGATTGGCCTGCCAACTGAAGGTGAAGAAGATCTTCAGGGCATTGGTGATCTCGGAGACAGAGTGGCTAAAATTTACTACGATATGCCAAAGGAAAACCGTTCAGGACGATTGACAGTCACCTTAAGTGCATCTTGCTTTGTGCCTAAACCATTTACGCCTTTCCAGTGGATGGCTCAAGACACACTTGAAACATTTGAACAAAAACAGAAAGTGGTAAAAGCGTCTATCAAAGATAGAGCCGTTAAATTTAACTACCATGATGCTCACACAAGTTTCTTAGAAGGGGTTGTGGCACGTGGTGACAGAAGACTGGGTGAAGCCCTTATACGAACTTGGGAAAAAGGGTCTAAGTTTGATGGTTGGCAAGAGTATTTCGTTTATGAAAACTGGATGAGCGCCTTTGAAGAAACAGGTGTAGATCCTTACTTCTTTGCTTCTCGTGAAAGAGATTATGAGGAGATTCTACCATGGGACTTCATTGATATTGGTGTAACCAAGCCCTTCCTGATTCGTGAAAACGAAAAAGCGACGAAAGCTGAGGTAACACAAGACTGTAGACAGGGCTGTACTGGTTGCGGCATCAATGTTGGATTATTTCAGGGAGGGTGCTAATGTCAACTTTAAGAATTCAATATGTAAAAAAAGATAATATGAAGTTCCTTTCCCATCTTGAAATGGTACGATTTATGGAAAGAGCCTTTCGACGCATGGAACTGCCACTAAAATTTTCTCAGGGATTTAATCCACATCCGAAAATTTCATTTGCAGCGCCTCTAGCCGTTGGTGTTTCCAGTGAAGCTGAAATCGTTGAAGTGGAACTGACCCAGGCTATTGATCCAAATGCACTTATTAGCAATCAAGGTGACAATGTGCCAGATGGTTTAAGCTTTGTACGTGCAAAAGAAGTGTCTGGAAGCGGAAAGCTTATGGCTCTTGTTTCTGCATCGGAATACTTGGTTGAAGTGCGCTATAGTGACGCTGTGAAAGACACAGACGGCAGAAAAGAAAATGAAGCATTAGATCATTTGCTTGACAAAGATGAGATCATGATTCAGAAAAAAACTAAAAAAGGCAAGATTAAAGATGTCAATATACGTCCATTTGTTATGGATGCTAAAACTGTTCTTTCTGAAGAGGCGCGGTCTATATTTAGACTAACGGTCGCAACGGGTTCCAATGGTAATTTGAAGCCAGAAGTTTTTATAGATTGCCTGATCAAAGAAATGGATTTAATTGATTCGGTAGAAACTGTTCGTGTCCACAGACTCCAGCTGTTCACCCAAAAAGAAGGCCAACTAGTGCCTCTATACGACTTATAAGGTGGTTCTATGCGTCAAATCATAATCGACAAAGGGATATTCGAAACACGTCTAGCTGTTATGGCAGATGGACAACTTGAAGATTTTCGAGTGGACAAAATTCACTCAGAATCTAATGTGGGAAGATCTACAAAGGTCGAGTGGTTGATGTGATTCAGGGCATGGACGCTGCTTTTGTAGATATAGGGCTTGATAAAAATGCCTACCTAAGTAAAATGGATATGGTTCGTGATGGTCGGCGGGGGAGAAAGCAAGACCCTCTCAATCAAATGATCAAGGCTGGAGAAGAAATATTCGTTGAGGTTGTCAAAGACGCCTCGGGGTCAAAAGGGCCAAGGTCACCATGCGACTGAGCCTCACTGGAGACTCAATGGTTCTTCTTCCAGAAGAAGTCCATGTGGGCATCAGCAAGAAAATATCTGATGCTGGACATAAAGAAAGAATAGAGTCCTGGATAAAGGCTTCTCCACTGACGGGATACGGTTTAATTGTGCGAACATCTGCAGTGAAAAAAACAGATGAGGCCTAGATGAAGAGCTGGACCAACTGCTCAAGCGCTGGGATCATATAAAGTCCTACAAGGTGCTTGGTAAGGCACCGATGTGTCTATACTCAGGCAAGAGTTTTTCCGTACAGGCCCTTCGGTCAGAACTGAAAAATAAAGTGGATTTAATCATCAGCAATGATCAAAGTATTCTTGAGGACTTAAAGACTTACTTGAAGACAAGTTGTCCAGAGTGGTTGGATAAAGTCAAACTTTACAGGGAGTCCTTTCCCATATTCGAAAGCTATAAGGTCAATGAGGCGCTCAAAAAACTCAGTGGTCGTGTGGTGGAAATCGCTGGTGGGGCCTCGCTTGTCATAGAAGAGACAGAAGCCTTAACGGTGATTGATGTCAATTCAGGTCAAAATATTGGTAAGCAAAACATTGAAAAAACCGCCTTTGCTGTGAACTCAAGTGCTGCAAAAGCAGTTGCTAAACTCATGAAGGTGCGAGAACTTAGTGGAATAATACTTGTTGATTTCATTGACATGACTGAAAAAGACATGGAATATAAATTGATACGGTCCATGGAAAAGGCCGTCTTAGCTGATAGAAACCGTGTGACCATACATGGCATAACAACCCTAGGTATTATGGAGATCACGAGAAAGAAATCCGTAGACAGCATTTACGGGAAGCTAAAGGACCCTTGCCCAATTTGTCGAGGACAGGGTTTTGTGCCTGCGGCGGATACAATGACGGATGACTTGATAAAGGACATGGTGCACCACAGAAACCACACCGATGCGGATTGTATTCTTTACGAAGTGCCTGAGCATCTTGAAGCGTTTATGCATCAACACAGGGATATGATACATGATGCCTGTGCTAAAATAGGCTTCAAACTCTTTATTGCAAGGGGGAATACCTCAAGCTTTAAGAGGTTAAGAGCGGATTCAGAAGAAAAGTTGAAAGTTTTTGCAAAAAAGACTGGAAATTTCGAACTGAATCATATATAATTCATATGTTCGCATGTTTACATGAAAACATGTGTGTACCTCTTGATACATAAGTGTCATGGGTAAATGGGTATCCGCACAGGATGGGTTCTAAACACAGAAAAGTATTTTGTGTACCTGATTTTGGCGAGTCTTGAAAGAGGAGGTGCGAGTATGTACGCAATCATTAAAACTGGCGGTAAGCAATACAGAGTTCAAGAAGGCGACACGCTATTCATTGAAAAGCTAAATGTTGAAGCTGGCGAGTCTGTTGAATTCGATCAAGTTCTAGCAGTATCTGGTGACAACGGTCTATCTGTTGGTGCTCCTGTAGTTGAAGGCGCTAAAGTTTCTGCTAAAGTTCTTGCTAACGGTAAAGCTAAAAAAGTTATCGTTTACAAGTACAAGTCTAAGAAAGACTACAGAAACAAGAACGGTCATCGTCAACCATTCACTAAAGTACAAATCGAAAAAATTACTCTGTAATTATAATGATCACAATTCGTTTTAGAAAGAAAAGCGATGAGTACCTCTCATTCGAAGTTGATGGCCATGCTGAATATGCTGATCCAGGTGAAGACATTGTCTGTGCTGGTGTTTCGGCTATAGCATTTATGGGTATCAACGCATTGTTAGAAGTGGCAAAAATTCCTGAACCAATTTATGAAATTGGTGATGACGGATATGCTTACTGTGAACTTCCAGCTGACCTGACCCGGGACCAATGGGAGAAAAGTCGAACAATATTCGAAACGGTATTTGTTGGATTTCAAGGAATTGAATTGACGTATAGTGAATATATAAAAATTCTAATTGAGGAGGTGCATCCGGATGCTAAGAGTTAATCTACAGCTATTCGCGAGTAAAAAAGGTGTTGGTTCCTCCAAGAACGGTCGTGACTCTGAGTCTAAAAGACTTGGCGTTAAGCGAGGTGACGGTCAGAAGGTAACTGCTGGCAGCATTCTTGTTAGACAAAGAGGAACTAAAATCCACCCTGGCAACAACGTTGGCAGAGGCGGCGACGATACTCTATTCGCTAAAGTGGACGGCGTTGTTCGTTTCGAGCGTAAGGGTAGCGACAAGAAGCAAGTAAGCGTATATGAAGCGTAGTTAATACCCAAAATGTCCATCGTTCACGATGGACATTTTGTTTTGCAGGGAGAAATTGCGGCTACTCTTCGTTGTTGCAGTTATTCAGTACATGATCACGTACTCAGGTACGCTCACATGTACTGAAAACTGCACGCCTCGATTAGCCCAAATTTCTCACCTGCAAAACCACTATAACCTGTTTAAAAGTTTTCAACTTTCGTTATAATAGAACTAACTGGTTGCAGTGAAAGCGCTTATTTAAGAACGGTATACACATTGATTGAATGTGTTCATTATAATAGCAGAGATGTCCTCTGCAGGGATTTATAGTGTGTTATGTGCTGATTCACTTGAGATGGTCCTGAAAATGATTCAGACCTGTCTCAAGTGAATCAGAGATTGAAAAAGAGGTGAATCGATGTTTGTCGATAAGGCTGAAATATTTCTGAGATCCGGTAAAGGCGGAGATGGAGCGGTAAGTTTAGAAAAGAAAAATACGTTCCTGACGGCGGTCCAGATGGCGGTGATGGTGGCAAGGTGGAAGCATTATTGCCATTGTGGATGAAGGTCTGCGTACCCTGATGGATTTCAGATATAAAACGAAGTACACGGCTGATGATGGAGAACGTGGCGGCAAGAAAAGATGCTCAGGTAAGGATGCACAAGACCTGTTTATCAAGGTGCCACCTGGGACAATCATTCGAGATAAGGAAACAAACGGCATTATTGCTGACCTGACAGAAAAAGGCGAGCAATTTGTCATAGCAAGAGGCGGTAAGGGTGGTCGAGGCAACTGGCATTTTAGAACATCTGTACGCCAGGCTCCAAGTTTCTCGGAGCAGGGTAAAAAAGGATCAGAAAGAACGGTTATCCTTGAACTGAAAATGCTGGCTGATGTTGGTCTTGTAGGTTACCCTAATGTGGGTAAATCAACAATTCTATCCACAATCACAAAGGCAAAGCCTAAAATAGCGAATTACCACTTTACAACCCTTCAACCGAATCTAGGTGTTGTCGAAGTTGTTAAGGGCAAATCATTTGTCCTAGCAGACATTCCAGGTCTTATTGAAGGTGCTCATGAAGGCATTGGTCTTGGTCATGAGTTCCTGCGTCACGTTGAAAGAACAAAGGTTATTGTACATGTTGTTGATGTATCAGGCCTTGAAGGTAGAGATCCGATTCAGGATTTCGATCAAATCAACGATGAACTTAGACTGTATAATGAAAAGCTGGCAGATAGATTCCAAATTATAGCAGCAAACAAGATGGACCTGCTATTTGATGACGAACAATACGAGACATTTAGAAATGAAATGGAAACACGTGGTTTTAAAGTGTTCCCAATTTCTGCTGCAACAGGCAAGGGTGTCAATGAACTCATGCAGTATGTGACAGAAATGCTAGATGAAGTTGAAATGGAGCCACTTTACACAGAAGATGACTTCTTTGTTGAAGTGGAAAAGGGTCCAGCTCAAATTGAGTACAATATGGATGGCGAAGTTTATGTGGTTACAGGGGAACCTGTGGAACGCCTTGTGTACTCTACAAACTTTGATGATGATGAGTCACTAAGACACTTCCAATCTGTTCTAATGCAAAAGGGCGTATTTGAAAAGCTTAAGGAAATGGGCATAGAAGACGGTGACACAGTGCGTGTAGAAGATATTGAATTCGAGTTCTACGACTAATATGGACCTTCTTAAAGCAAATATTGAATAAACTCAAAGAGACGATTATTAAATCAGATTAGGATATAGGTGAATTTATGATTACAGCAAAACAAAGAAGTTATTTAAAAGGCATTGCCAATAAGAAAAAGCCCCTGGCTCAACTGGGTAAAGACGGCATTTCTGAGGCTTTTTTAACTCAAATGGACGCGCTTTTAGAATCTCATGAACTTGTAAAGGTCAATGTGCTTGATGCAAGCCTGATGGGTTCAAAAGAAGCAGGGAACAAGGTTGCTAAGAGAACAAAGGCAGAATTTGTACAGGCGATTGGCAATAAGTTTGTCATTTACCGCCGTGCAACGGAAGATCCAAAGATAGAACTCCCTAAAAAATAATCAGGAGGCGGATGTCTTGATTAAATGTGAAGGCGGGTGTCGTTTTGGAATAATGGGTGGTTCATTTGATCCAATTCATTACGGACATCTTATGCTTGCAGAACAAATCAGAACACAGTTTCATTTAGATAAGGTGTATTTTATTCCCGTAGGAAGTGCACCCCATAAAGCGGCAGGATACATGACCGATAAAATGGACCGTTATGAAATGACGGTTTTAGCAACAATGAACAACCCAGGATTTTCTGTTTCAAGAATTGAAATTGATTCAGAGACAGTTTCATATACAATCAATACGGTCAAAAAGCTCAAGGAAAAGTTGGATAAGGATGACACCCTATACTTCATCACTGGGGCGGACGCATCATTGAGTTGGAAACATGGAAAAATTTCAAGGAGCTTCTGGGGATATGCAAATTCATTGGTGCCACACGACCAGGAATAGACACATCAAAAATGATTGAGAAAATTGATGAGCTAAAAGTGAATTACGGTGCAGACATTAGCATCACAACGGTGCCAGCTCTTGCAATATCATCAACGGATATACGACAAAGGATTCGGGAGAATCAGAGCATTAAGTACCTCTTGCCTGAACCTGTCGAACAGTACATCTATGAAAAAAACTTATATAAGAATGGATGATTGTATGTCTCAATATGACAAGCTTGAGAAAATCATGGAAAAAAGACTGAAAAAATCACGATTTTTGCACACAAAAGGCGTCGTCAACACAGCGGTTAAGCTGGCGAAAATTCATGGAGTGGATGAAAAGTCTGCAGCTCTCGCGGCTCTTCTCCACGACTATGGCAAACACTTGAGACGGGATGAACTTCTTAAGTATGCAAAAGAATTTGGTATTGGTCTTGATGAAGTGACAAAAAACTCTGTGTCTCTCTTGCATGGAGAGGTTGGTGCAGAGCTTGTTTGCAAGGATCTTGATATATGTGACGAAGATATTTTGAATGCCATTCGTTATCATACTTACGGTCGTCTTGGTATGAGCCAGCTTGAAAAAATAATATACATTGCTGATGCCATAGAGCCAGGTCGTGATTATCCAGGTGTTGAGAGACTTAGAAAACTGGCAGAAAAAGATCTTGATGGGGCACTGAAAAAATCTATTTCAGATGCCATTCAGTTTGTGGTGAAAAAAGGTCATGCGCTTCACTATAATACAATTGAACTTTGGAATGAACTCATAACAAAAGAATAAAGATGAGGTGATCTTTTGAACGTAAAAGAAATAGCACTGGAGATAGCAGGTCTGATCGATGATAAAAAAGGTCACGACATTCAAATTTTAGATGTAAGACATCTAAGCAGCATTGCAGATTATTTTGTAATTGCAACGGGCACATCCAATACTCATGTCAATGCCATTGCTGATGGCGTTGTAGAAGAACTTCGTGAGCGTGGTTTGGAAATGAGCCACAAGGAAGGCAAGCGTGGAGGCAACTGGATTCTAATAGACTGTCTGGATATTATTGTTCACGTCTTTACGAAAGCTGAGCGCGAATTCTATGACATCGAGAGAATTTGGAGCGATGCAGAAAAATTGGAATTGAATATTGACACATTTTAATTTTCCAATTACAATGATTTAAACAAATTGTTTTGAAGCGGTCTTCTGACCGCTTCAAAATATATGTATATTCACAAGCAAAGAAGTAGTAAAGTGAACCGAACAAACTTTCAGTTTTTCTTCATTAAATTCCTAGAGTTTTAAGTTAGAACAACTGGAAAAAGAGAGCCGGTGGGTGGTGAAAACCGGATGTCACGACACTTGAACTTGTCTTATAGCATAAAAGGCAGATGGCATTCTGCGCTTAAATGTATATGCTTGTCGGTTGGCAACCGTTAAAGCGCTCATAGAGAGGATCATGATTTTCATGATCAAGTAGGGTGGTACCGCGATTTATTCGTCCCTATGGACGGATACCGCGAGGACGACTCTTTTTTGTTTTTTGAAAAATACGGTTACTGACAGGTAAAAGAGGTAAAAACAAACCTAGGACAGGAACTGTATAGGGATTGTACACGTGGTACAAATAGAGCGATTCGCATATTTTTACTTATCAAAGGAGAGACTAAACATGCAATATGATTTTTCAGCTATTGAAGCAAAATGGCAGAAAATGTGGGACGATACAAAAGAGTTCCATGTTGATGTAGATGAATCAAAACCTAAATATTATTGTCTGGAAATGTTCCCATATCCATCAGGCAAGCTTCACATGGGTCATGTTAGAAATTACTCAATTGGTGATGTTATAGCTAGATTTAAAAAAATGGATGGTTACAATGTACTTCATCCAATCGGTTGGGATGCTTTCGGTCTTCCAGCAGAGAACGCTGCCATTGCCCACCAAATTCACCCGGATCCTTGGACGACAGACAACATCGCTGAAATGAAGCGTCAACTTAAGCGTCTTGGACTAAGCTATGACTGGGATAGAGAAGTGGCAACATGTAAGGAAGATTACTACAAGTGGACTCAGTGGCTCTTTATCCAGTTCTTTAATGCTGGCTTAGCATATAAAAAGAACTCACCTGTAAACTGGTGCCCAAGCTGTGAAACAGTTCTTGCCAACGAGCAGGTTGTAAGCGGAGCATGTGAACGTTGTGATTCAACAGTTGTTAAAAAGAAAACTAAGCCAGTGGTATCTAAAAATCACTGATTATGCTGACCGTCTGCTTCAGGACATTGACACTCTTGATGGATGGCCTGACAAGGTTAAAACAATGCAGGCAAACTGGATTGGTAAAAGTGTCGGTGCTGAAGTTGTCTTTGAAATTGAGGGCACAGACCAAGGTCTAGATATATTTACAACGCGTCCAGACACTCTGTTTGGTGCAACTTTTATGGTTATGGCACCTGAACATCCTATGGTTGAAGAGCTTGTAAAAGGCACAGAGTACGAAGCGGATGTTAAGGCATTCCAAATGAAGCTTCAGCATATGTCTGAAGTGGAGAGAACAGCGACAGACGTTGAAAAGGAAGGTCTCTTCACCGGACGTTACGCAGTGAATCCACTGAATGGTCGCAAGACTCCAATTTATGTGGCCAACTATGTCATGATGGATTATGGCACAGGGGCTATCATGGCGGTTCCAGCTCACGATGAGCGAGATTTTGAGTTCGCTACAAAATACGGCATCGACATCATCCCTGTTATCAAGCCGGAAGACGATAGCATTGACGTTGAAAACCTTAAAGAAGCATACACAGGTCCTGGTGTCATGATCAACTCTGGTGACTTTGATGGCATGGAATACCAGGCAGGTCAAGCTAAAATTATTGAGTGGATGGATGAAAAAGGTCTTGGAAAGAAAACAGTCAACTTCCGTCTAAGAGACTGGTTGATTTCTCGCCAGAGATATTGGGGCACACCAATTCCAATCATTGAGTGTCCTGACTGCGGATATGTTCCAGTGCCAGATTCAGAGCTTCCAGTAGTTCTTCCTACGGACGTTGAGTTTAAGGGTGAAGGTGAGTCTCCACTTACGACAAGTGAATCTTTTAAACACGCTAAGTGTCCTAAGTGTGGCAAAGAAGGCAAGCGCGAAGTGGATACAATGGATACCTTTGTTGACTCTTCATGGTACTTCCTACGCTATACAGATGCAAACAACTCAGAAAAAATATTCGACAAAGACAAAGCGGCATACTGGATGGGTGTTGACCAGTACATCGGTGGCGTAGAACACGCGATTCTACACCTTCTATACGCTCGTTTCTATACAAAAGTTATGTACGATCAAGGCATTTCTCCAGTAAACGAACCATTTAACAACCTATTGACACAGGGGATGGTTCTTAAAGACGGAGCAAAAATGTCCAAGTCCAAGGGCAACGTTGTAAGCCCTGATGTGATCATTAAGAAATACGGTGCTGATACAGCCCGCCTGTTTATCCTATTTGCTGCACCACCTGAAAAAGACCTAGAATGGTCAGATGATGGTGTGGAAGGTGCGTTTAGATTCATCAACCGTGTATGGAGACTGGTGAACGAACTGAAAGATCATATGGGTGAAGGGGACATTGTTATTGAGTCAAAAGAAGACAAGCACCTGAACTTCATGATTAATAAGACGGCTAAGAAGGTCCATGAGGACATTACAGGTCGCTTTAATTTCAACACGGCAATTTCGGCTGTTATGGAGCTTGTAAACGATGCCTATCGTTACAAAGACAAGGTAGACACATATAACAAGCCACTGGTTAAAAAGCTGGTAGAAGACCTTCTGGTGATCCTTGCGCCATTTGGCCCACACTTCACTGAAGAACTTTGGACAGCTATTGGTAAAGAGGACTCCGTTCATATTCAGCGTTATCCTAAGTGGGATGAAAAAGCGCTTGTACTGGACGAGATAGAAATAGTTCTACAGATTAATGGTAAGGTTAGAGACAAAGTTGTTGTAAGCAAAGATGCTACAAGAGATGAACTTGAGAAGCTGGCTCTTGAAAGTGAAAAGATAAAGAGCATGACTGAAGGTAAGAAAATTATCAAGGTCATCACAGTACCGGGCAAGCTGATCAATGTGGTAGCGAAATAGGAGAATGGGAATCTAGCAAGCATGCAAGGTTCCAGATGAGAAAGGGGCTCAAGATGTCGAAGAAAACAAATCCTATTCTGGAACGTTACAAACCTATGGTTGAAGGTATTGGTATGACATTCGGAAAGAACTGTGAAGTTGTGCTACATGATTTTTCACTGGCGCCGAATTCAATTATTGCCATAGCAAATGGTCAAGTAACGGGCAGAAATGTCGGTTCGCCTATGACGGAACTTTCTATAAAGAAAGTGAGCAATGGCGATACGGATAAAGATATTATAAACTATACAGGAAAAAGTGCAGATGGCCGATCCTTGAAATCATCAACCTTTTTTATTAAGGATGATGAAGGGGAAACCATTGGATGCTTCTGTATCAACTTCGACATGTCTGAGCTGGTAGTTGCTAGAAATGTTCTTAATGATATGATGCAAGTTGCACTCAATGTCGAAGACAAGGCTTCAGAAAACGTCAATACAGTGAATGATGTATTGACAGACCTTGTTCAAGTGACAATTGAAAGCGTTGGAAAGCCAGTGGCCTACTTAACGAAAGATGAAAAAGTACAAATTGTTAATAAGCTGGACAGTCAAGGCGCATTCCTTATTAAGGGTGCAATAGATTATGTCGCTAAAGTACTTTGCGTTTCAAGATATACAATTTACAATTATCTAGATGAAATCAGAGTGGAAAAGTAAGAACGATATTGATAGGATGGTTATAACAATTTATATCAGGCGGTTGTAAGCTAATGATTCCAGTCACCGCCATACCATATATATAGACGTATGAATCAGCCTTCTATATTTGGTGTGGTGGTGACAGGACGACTATGTTTAGCAAATCGCCATATATTATCTAGGAGGGAATAGCATGAAAGCAGTGAACACTACAAATGCCCCTGCGGCAGTTGGTCCATACGTACAAGGTATGGAAGCCGGTCCTTTTATTTATGTGTCTGGTCAACTTCCAATCAACCCTGAAACAAAAGAAATGGTGAAGGGTGATATTCAAGCGGCTGCACGTCAGTCACTGAATAACTGTAAAGCCATTCTTGAAGAAGCGGGCTGTGGTCTAGAGCAAGTTGTGAAGGTTGAAATTTTCCTTGATGACATGAATGATTTTGCAAAGGTTAATGAAGTGTATGCTGAATTTTTCAGTGCACACAAGCCGGCACGTGCAGCCGTTGAAGTAGCACGTCTACCACTTGATGCAGATATTGAAATTCAAATGATCGGTTACAAGGGTTAATAAATTAAGTTTATGCAAAACGCCATAGAAAAAGTCAGTGCTTTGAGCACTGACTTTTTTCGTTATATTTAAATCTTTTAATACGAATTTTTCGTTGAAGATGGTTATCTTTTATTAGGCGAGTCGCCTTTTTCGCTTTGAGTGGTTCTTCTTGCAGAGACTCTGGTATTTCCCCCTGCAGTGCGTCCAGATCGACTTTTGCTCTTTTCCTCTTCTTGCTTCATGCGTAGGGCATATTTTCGCCTTTGTAGATTATAGAAAGTCATAATCATACGCCATATTATAAAGACTATGCCTGCACGTATGGAAAAAGATACCCAGTCCATATTTTCCAGAAAATTGTCTGTATCTTCTTCAAAAAGTTTAATGTCATCATCTAGCAAGGCCTTATCACTGACAAAGCCGGGGGCTATGAGTTCAGAACTTGAGATGATTAGCTCTCCATAAGAATACTGTATGAATCCGAGAACTTGTCCTGCCTTGACTGGCAAGGTAATGTCAGGTTCCAGCTGGACTTCTTTTGATAAGTCGCTGACCGATACCCCAAGCGGTAAATAGGCAACAAGAGCGTCACGCGTTACCAGGGGCAGTTTTGTATTTTTCTCATCTTCAAAGTTAATTTCTTCAACTTTTTCTCCAGCGATCATGAGCTCTTTTCTTTCAAAGTTATCAAATCCGTAGTCAAGCAATCTTCGTGTGTCCACATAGAGATTTTTTCCTTCTGATTTGAGAATAACACTGATGAGCTTTTTGCCATCTTTTTCACCGTAGGCCACAAAGGTTTGACCTGCGGCAATGGTGTAACCTGTTTTAATGCCTTTAACGGCGTCGTATTTAATATTGATTAGATTGCCATTGTAGTTAATTTGATTTCGGCTGCCAGTCCCATACAGAAAACGATTGGAGTTGGTCATGTATCTGGTTTCCGATTGTTTATTGGTTGGTGGAATTTGATATTTGACCGTACTGACGATTTCCCTGAGCTTAGGGAGTGTCATTGCATATTTTCCAATAAGGGCCATGTCATAAGCCGTTGTCACATGTTCATCGTGGGGGAGACCATTCGGATTCACAAAATTTGTGTTCATGGCACCGAGATCCTTGGCGCGTTCGTTCATTTTTTGTGCAAAGGCCTCGACACTTCCAGAGTGGTACTTGGCAAGAGCCACTGCAGCATCATTGGCAGATTCTATCATGGTTGCGTATAAAAGCTGTCCAACAGTGAAAATTTCATTTTCTATGACGTATATGCGATTGCCTTCCGTAAATGGGGACTCTGCATCAATAACAACAGTGTCATCTAAATCAAGGTCTTCAATAATCAAAATGGCAGTCATAATTTTTGTTATACTGGCTGGATACATGACCTTATTCATGTTCTTTTGAAAGAGAATTTGACCAGATTCCTGGTCCATGAGCAGGGCAGCTTCAGCCACAATATCATTTGATGTTAAACTATATGGTTCAGCAAAACTTGGTAGGAAGCTTTGCATCAACAACAGCATAAGTAGTAAATTTACATAAAAACGTTTCTTCATTGTCATCACCTCAAGTCACAGATAATCATATTTTACCACAGCTTTAAGGGCATATCATTTAAATATCGTAGAAATGAGTATTTTAGCCAATTTGTAACATTTTATTAACCCTTTTATGACCCTATTTCAATTACTAATCCCCCATTGGCAAACCATCTTTACAGATCCCAAAAAATATTCTTTAAAGTTTGGACAAAATTCCATATAATAGAAATAAAGAAGAGCAGTTTAAACGTGTAGAAGAATTCAGTCGTAATGAGGTGACTTATGCAAGGGAGAAGAAAAGGTAGAATCATTGAGTTGAGCATATTGGCAGTGGTGCTCATTTTAGCACTGGGAATTAAGCTGACTGACCACTATCTGTCAAATGATCAAGACACTGTCCTGAATAAAACAAGTGTAGACAGCATGCCAGAGGACCGAGTTGGTGGAGAAGAGACAGGTATAGATGAGGCGGAAGATATGATTATGGTCCATGTCACAGGCGCGGTCAATGAGTCAGGTGTTTATGAACTCCCGAGGGGAAGTCGACTTACAGATGCTGTAAAGATGGCTGGTGGACTGACTGACCAAGCAGATACATCCAGTATAAATCTCGCTCAGATGGTATATGACACTCAGAAAATTGTGATTTATAAAATTGGTGAAGCTCCAAAGTCTTCCGAGCCCAATCCAATTGGCCAGTGGACTCTACAAGATCTAAACGAAGCAGATGCAGAAAGACTCATGGAGATAAACGGGATCGGAGAGCAGATGGCCGGACGCATTTTGGATCATAAAAAGGAAAACGGGCCCTTTCATTCTGTAGACGATTTGATCGCAGTGAAGGGGATCGGAGAGAAAAAACTGGCATCCATAAAAGAGGTGTTTGAGTCCAATAAAAATAGTGGTATAGTGAAGATTGGACACCCGAAATAACATGCCATATGGCAATCTCTGGAGGTGGAATTATGAGTGATAAACAAATTCGTTTAACCGAACTGACTCAAAGCTCTGGTTGAGCGGCTAAAATAGGTCCTGAGGACTTGTCGCAGGTTCTGCGACAGCTACCGAAATTTGAAAGTGATCGGCTCATCGTTGGTCTAGACACATCAGATGATGCGGCTGTATACAAAATAAATGATGAACAAGCCATTATTCAGACCCTGGATTTCTTCACACCCATTGTGGATGATCCATATATGTTTGGACAAATCGCAGCAGCCAATTCACTGAGTGATGTCTATGCAATGGGTGGAGACCCAACCATTGCACTAAACATCGTTGGTTTTCCCACTTGTCTCGATATGAGCATACTTGGTGAAATCCTAAAAGGTGGTGCAGATAAGGTAAAAGAAGCTGGTGCACTACTTGTTGGTGGACATACAATAGAAGACAATGAGCCCAAATATGGCCTGTCTGTAACAGGAATGGTGCATCCTGATAGGGTGCTTGCCAATGCCAAAGCTCGAATAGGGGATGCCCTGGTCATTACAAAGCCAGTAGGAGTGGGTATTCTAAATACGGCTATTAAGGCAGAACTCCTTGATGACGAGCAGGTGAATGAAGCCATGCGTGTTATGGCCTATTTGAATAAGTATCCTGCGGATGTTATGAAGAAATACAATGTGTCTGCATGTACAGATATTACCGGGTTTGGTCTGGCTGGCCACGCTCTTGAAATGGCTGAAGGCAGCGATGTAACTATTGAAATGGATACATCCATGATCCCTGTCATGGATGGTGTTTTTGAAAATGCCGCTATGGGACTTGTTCCTGCAGGGGCCTACAGAAACAAGGCTTACTCTGGACACAAGATCCATATGGAGGAAACCATCAGTGAGGAAATGCAAGATGTTCTATATGATCCGCAAACGTCTGGTGGGCTTCTAATTGCTGTTCATCCAGATGATCTAGATGGCATGTTAAAAGATCTAGAAGCGAATACAGAAACAGCATTTGCTCATATTGGCCATGTTCAAGAGAAAAAAGAATTCGCTATATACTTTAAATAGTTGCGAACAAAAGCATTTTATTTGGAGGCTGATGTGGAAGAACTAATTATACGCAGGGCAACTCCGGCGGATGCACAGGCTGTACTGGATCACTCCAATGCTGTTGCAAGCGAATCAGACAACCTGACTTATGGCGTGGGTCAACTGGATGTCACCTATGATCAGGAACTTGCCTTTATAGAAAAATTAAGTGTAGCAGACAACGCCGTTATGTTGCTTGGCTTTATAGGTAGAGAACTCGTATCAGTTCTTACTTTAACGGGCATGCATAGACCTCGAGTTCATCACTTTTCTGAAGTGGGAATAACCGTAAGAAGGGCTTACTGGGGAAGAGGTATAGGCAAGCATATGATGGAAAAAGCAGAAGCGTTTGCTTATGAGTCAGGTGTAATAAGAAGACTTCATCTTAGGGTTCGAACAGACAATGAGCGAGCTGTAAGTTTATATGAAGGCTTGGGCTACGAAATGGAAGGCACTATACACAGACAATTTAGATTTATAGACCCTGATGGACGAGAACGCTTTGCTGATGTCTATGCCATGGGAAAGAATATCGACTAAAATGTAACAAATGACCCACTATTTGCGAATCAATATTCTGACGAATTGCGATTGAACCATCAAATCAGTGGGTTTTCTTTTCGTTTTTGTCATAAAGACCTATAAAAAGGCAGGTAAAGCCTTCATATCTATTGAAATATGTTATAATAACTTCGGAATTATAGATAGGAAGACGTTATCATAAAGTTACTTTAAATGTTTCATTTGTAATTTGTAACGTATTAAAAATATATTAATAAAACGATAGGAGTAATCAATATGAAGAAAGCTCTATTCGCTCAATTGCCCAAGGTGGATGAACTCCTTGAAAGCGCTGAGATAAAAAGCTTCTTGAAGATGTGTCAAGACCTGTTGTTGTTGACAGTATTCGAGAAAGCATTGATCAAGTGAGAAAAAACATTGTCGCTCTGACACCAGAAGAAGCGGCAGATTTTAACGTTAATAAGCAAAGCATTATCCAAAGTGTTCTTGAGCTGTCTTGCGCTAAAGAAGCCTTTCATCTAAGACGTGTCGTTAATGCAACAGGTGTTGTATTACACACCAACTTGGGCCGGTCGCTTATCGCAAAAGAACTCAATGACCACCTTGGAGACATTGCCAGTCATTACTCCACTCTTGAGTTCGATACGGATAACGGCAAGCGTGGATCGAGATACAGCCATGTGGAAGATATTATCTGTGAGCTCACAGGTGCTGAAGCAGCCCTTGTGGTCAATAACAATGCTGCAGCGGTAATGCTTGTATTAAGCACCCTGAGTGAAGGAAAAGAGGCTGTTGTGTCTCGTGGTCAGCTCGTTGAAATTGGAGGGTCTTTCAGAATTCCTGAAGTTATGCGCTTTTCAGGTGCAAAGCTCGTGGAAATAGGAACGACAAACAAGACCCATCTTCGTGATTATGAAAAAGCCATTACGGAAGACACAGGTGTTCTATTAAAGGTTCATACCAGCAATTATAGAATAATGGGCTTTACTCAAGAAGTGTCAGTGGAAGAACTTGCCCCTCTAGCAAGTGCGCATGGCATACCGCTTGTTGAGGATATTGGCAGCGGTTCGCTTATTGATTTTTCAAGGTATGGGCTTTCAAAGGAACCAACTGTTCAGGAAGCCATTGCGGCGGGTGCAGACGTGGTGACTTTTAGTGGAGATAAAATGCTTGGTGGGCCTCAAGCTGGTATTATTGTTGGCAAGAAGCAGTATATTGAAGAAATGAAAGCCAACCATTTAACAAGAGCCCTTCGAGTGGACAAAATGACACTTTGTGTTTTAGAAGGCACCCTCAAACTTTATAGGGATGAAGATAGAGCCACACAGATGATCCCATCACTAAAAATGCTGACAATGCAAGCTGAGGACATTAAACCAAAGGCTGATTGCCTAAGGGACATGATTTCACAGCAGGCCAAGTCATTTAATGTGGAAATAGTAAAAGGGGCATCAGAAGTGGGCGGTGGTTCCATGCCACTTGAAAAGCTGCCAACATATCTTGTTTCTGTAACCCATGACAAGTTGTCAGCCAATAAAATTATAAATGGACTAAGAGAATATCAAATGCCTGTTATAGCACGGGTTGAAGATGATAATGTGCTCTTTGATCCTAGAACCATTATGGAAAGTGAATTCGAGTATGTAGCAAAGGCCTTGTCGTCTTTAGAATAGGGGGTCTAGCGTGACAAATATAGTTATAGGAACAGCTGGTCACATTGACCACGGTAAAAGTGCGCTCATAAGACGTCTGACAGGTATTGAACCTGACAGGTGGGAAGAAGAGAGAAAACGTGGCATTACCATAGACCTGGGATTTGCCTTCTTTGATCTTCCAAGCCAAAAGCGTGCGGGAATTGTGGACGTGCCAGGCCACGAAAAATTTATTCGTAACATGTTAGCTGGTGTAAGTGGTATAGACCTGGTTCTTCTTGTTGTTTCAGCAGAAGAAGGGGTTATGCCTCAAACCCAGGAGCATCTTGATATTTTAAATATGCTTGAAGTCAAGCGGGGCATTGTGGTTTTAACCAAGAGTGACCTGGTTGATGAAGAAATGATTGAACTTGTTCAAGAAGATGTTAAGGAACATCTGGTAGGAACATTCCTTGAGGACCAACCCATGATTCCTGTTTCATCTATTACAGGGGCTGGGCTGGACAAACTTGTGGAGGCCATTGATGAAATGGCAAAAGATGTCGAAGATAAACCAGAACATATTCCAGCCCGTCTTCCCATTGACCGCGTGTTTTCTCTACAAGGTGTGGGAACGGTTATTACGGGAACGCTTGTTGAGGGTAAGATCAGTCAAAATGACATTCTGACAGTTTATCCAAGTGACCATGAGGTCCGGATTAGAAAAATTCAAAACCATAATGAAGATGTTGAAGTGGCATATGCAGGTCAGCGTGTGGCTCTTAACTTAACGGGTATTGATAAGAATCATCTCCATAGGGGCGATGTTCTTGCAAAAGAGGACACAATGAAATCAACCATGATGCTAGATGTGGATTTCAGCCTGTTAAAATCAGCTCCAAAGCCTCTTTCCAACTGGACAAGGCTGAGGCTTTATCAAGGTACAAAAGAGGTCTTGTGTCGCATTGTTCTCCTTGACAGAGAAGAACTACTGCCGGGCGATTCATGCCTGGCACAGCTAAGACTGGAAGACTATACGGCTTGTAAATATGATGATAGATTTGTTGTAAGACTTTATTCACCACTTATAACAGTGGGTGGGGGTAAAATACTTGATCCAAATGCGGTCAAGCATAAACGTTTTAAGGATGAAGTCCTTGATGACTTAATGATGAAACTTGAGGGGGACCCTAAGCAGATTGTTGATGGAAACCTATTGAAATTGAGTCCTCAATACCCTGTGGCAGAAGACATTGCAGGTCAATCAGGCTTGGCATCAGACCTTGTTATGAAGCATTTAAATGAAATGCTCGAAGAAGATCTAGCCTTTAAATTTGAGTCAGGACAGTGGGTTCACAGATCTTATCTTGATAAGGTTGAGACGAATATGATTGAAGTTCTCAAAGCCTACCATGATAAAAATCCACTTAAGCCAGGCATGCCAAAAGAAGAACTGCGTAATAAGATACTCGATGGGGTAAAGAATAAATTAGCTGATGTGATCTTTGATAGAATGAAGGACAATGGCCACCTCCGCATTGTTGGTGCCATGGCAGCCCTTCAGAGTTTTGAGATTAAACTGAATCCAAAACAACAGGAAAAGAATGGAAAAGATTACGAACTATTTTAAAGAGCACGGCACAAAACCACCAGCTGTCAGTGAAGCTGAAACAAAGCTGGGCATTGGCAAAAAAGACAGAGACCTTCTTGAAGTTCTATTTGCCACTGAGAAACTTGTGCGTTTAACTGAAAAATATGGATGGATGGAGACGCTTTCCGTGATTCAAAAGATAAATTAGTATCTTATCTTGAAGAACACGGTAAAATAAATCTGGCAGAGTTTAGGGATCTTGTGGGAACTTCTCGGAAGAATGCAGTTGCGCTTCTGGAATATTTTGATTCTGATAAGCTAACAAAACGCCAGGAAGATTATAGAGTCCTTCGATAGATGATAGGTTTGTCGAAAGAGTTACTTGTATTCATATGGAATAACACATACTGAAAGTTTAAAACCAAATGAGGATGGTGGAATAATGTCTGAAAAAATTCTAATTGTTGACGATGAGCCGATTCTGCTTAAGGGACTAAAATTTAGCCTTGAACAAGATGGTTACAACGTTGAAACTGCCGTAGATGGCAATGAAGCATTTGAAAAAATCATGAACAATAGTTATGAACTTGTTGTATTAGATTTAATGCTCCCAGAAATTGATGGCCTAGAAGTGTGCAAAAAGGTAAGAGAATCATCAATGGTTCCAATCATTATTCTGACTGCAAAAGGGGACGACTCAAGTAAGGTCCTCGGTCTGGAATACGGTGCTGATGACTATTTAACTAAGCCGTTTAATATTCTTGAGCTTAAGGCAAGAATCAAGGTATATTACGTCGTGTTCAAGTCAATGAGAAGCAAACGGCAACAAGTGTTATCAATGTGGGTGACTTCTCTATCAACACTTTGGGTCGTAAGGTCACTGTAAATGGTCGTGATGTTAACCTGACAGCAAAAGAGTTTGATCTCTTACTGCTTTTGGTTATGAACAGAGACAAGGTCTTCTCAAGAGAGGAACTCCTTGAAACAATCTGGGGCTACGAATACTTTGGTGATGTTCGTACTGTGGATGTTCACATTCGTAGACTACGTGAAAAGATCGAAAAGAACTCTTCCCAGCCAGAATACATTCTAACCAAATGGGGAGTTGGTTACTATTTTAAACACAAGTAAGTGGTTTATAAGCATTAGGTGGAAACTTGTTTCCACCTATTTGTTATTAATCTTGCTAACACTGACACTAATGATTTCTTTTATCAATGAAACCCTAAAGGTCAATGCTGTAAGAGATATGAAAATCAACCTGCTGACTCAGGGCAATATCATTGCTGATGAAGTGGCCCCTGATTTTTATAGACTGGGAATCTCAAGCACAAGAAGCTATGTGGAAAGTGTTATCAAGAAATATAGTCTGGATTTAGATGCAAGAATTTTAATACTCAATGAACACGGTCGTGTTCAGCTGGATTCTTACGACAAAATGGTGGGGCGTAACTTCAAGCACCTGCTTGAGGTGTCAACAGCCCTGCAAGGGATGACAGCCGCGGAACTATACAAAACCCAAGAACTGGGGAATATTATGTATGTCACAGTTCCGATTACAGAACGTCATGATATTATTGGATCCGTTCTGATCTCTGCATCAGCGGAGCATATATTCACGAACATAAAAACAGTCATACAAAAGATTTTGGTGCTATCACTCCTGGGAATTCTTATCACAGGCATTGTCAGCTTTATTTTTGCTGACATTTTTTCAGCGCCGATTGAAAGAATGACCGAGGTTGTTAGGGCCATTACAAGGGGCCAGCACGATAGACGGGTCTATGTTCGAGGAAACGATGAACTTGCCAATCTAGGCAACGCCTTCAACCTTATGTTAACCAGGCTTGAGCAAGTGGATGAAAGAAGAAAGCAATTTGTTTCCAACGCTTCTCATGAACTACGAACCCCTATGGCATCCATCAAGATTATTTCTGAAACCCTCTTGTCACAAGAGGCATGGGACGAATCAGTCTACCGTGAGTTTTTAGGGGACATCGACCAAGAAGTTACTAGGCTCAATAAAATTATTGACTCCCTTTTGTATCTTGTGGATATTGAGAAAAAGGAGCTCCAGTTGGAGTATCAAATCACCTATATGAACTATCTTGTTGAAAACGTGGTTAAACAGCTAAAACCATTGGCAGACAAGAAGAATATTAGGGTGCATTTTGATGATTTTGAAAAGATTCAAATTGAAATTGACAAGGGTAAAATTCAGCAGTGTATCATCAACATACTTGGCAATGCTATAAAGTATACCCCAGATGGAGGTCAGGTTGATGTTGACCTTTACAGGGTGAAAGAGAACGTCATTGTCAGAATAACTGATACGGGCATAGGTATCCTGAAGAAGACCTCCCTCATATATTTGAAAGGTTCCACCGTGTGGACAAGGCGCGAGCAAGGAACACAGGCGGGACTGGACTAGGACTGGCTATTGCACAGCAAATTGTCAACCTGCATCAAGGTCAGATTTATGCTGAAAGTGAAATGGGTGTTGGCACAAAAATGTATATAGTGCTACCGTTTAGGCTTGAGATATAGGAGAAGATGATGAAGAATACATTAAAATTGGTTTTTATAAGTGTCTTTGTCTTTTCACTCATACTCCTTTATTTTACAGATCGACTTAATTTCACAGTGTTAAGTGAGGAAGATATTATCACCCCAAATCCTGTTAGCATTAAGCTGAATTCGAAACTGTATTTTGTATCAGGAGACAAGCTGAGAAGCGAAGACCGTGTTATTGAATTTACAAATGAACAATTTGAAGTGGGCATTGCAGAAGAACTTGTTAAGGGCCCTAAAAATAAAATATATGAAACACCCTTTGTTCAGCAGGTGGAAATATTATCAGTTGAACTCATAGATAATATTGTCTATGTCAATCTGTCAGAAGAGTTCATGAAGACGGACTACTGGCTGGGGGAACGGCGCGAACTTTTCATATGGTCGATTGTCAACACTTTTACTGAAATTGAGGACGCATACAGTGTTCAGATACTCATAGAAGGACAAAAACCCAATGTGGATCTCGGCGGTTTTACCATGATGGAACCCCTGCCCCGTGTGGAAGACTTTATATTTGTCAAAAAACAGCATCCAAGTGATGTGGTCATTAAATTCCTTGATAGTATTTATTTGAAACGTTTTGACATTGCCTATGACTACATTGACTCAAAAAGTCGGGCACTCCTTCGCTATAAAGAGTTTGTCGAATTGATGGAAGAGTATTATGATAGATTTTATGGCTATCAACGGGGTATACATTTTACACAGGATTTTAAAGACTCTAAGGTGGTGCACGTTAAGTACATTAGGAACAACGATCTTTTCCAAGATGATGGAATTGCACCTGATGGTCAGCCAATTCAGGTTGAAGTCTTTGACTACTGGGAACTTATCGAAGAAGATGGTGTCTGGAAAATCAACTTCAGAAACTATTAAGCCTATATCAGTTTTTCATGTCATTTCATGATACAATAATAGGTGTGATTTGAATAAGGGGGATTACTATGAAAGATATGAAAGTTAGAGCGACGGATTCTTTAAGAATTCACTACACGACCATTGGAAAAGAATACAATGTTCTTGACCATGATGATGAGTGCTATAAGATTGAAGATGATAGGGGACGTATGAACTGGGTGCCTATACGATATTTTGAAATCGTAGAAGAATAGAATATGAACTGTATTCATAAGACATTCCTTTTTCGGCTATAAAAAGCTAAAAGAGGGGTGTCTTTTTTTATACACTCATAGGTAGGGGGTGTCTAAAAAATTATTCAGATTTGCTTTTTTAGCCACAATACGGGTAGGTATGAATTAGTATAAACCCGAAACAAAAGTCAATGATTCTTTCAACGAAAGGAAACTCATATGTTGAAGATACTTGAAAAAGGGCGTATTCTCCTTGTATGTGATGAAAACAAGACCCAAAAGACGGTGGTGCGCACCTTAGAAAATGATGGTTATGATGTGGAAAGGCATCAACAGAAGATCAAGCCTTATTTATCTTGTATGATGAAACCCCTGATCTTATTGCTTTAGATTTAAAAATGCGAAGTTCTGAGGGCATGAGAACTTTCGAAAAAATCGTCAATCATGAAGTGTGGAAAGCAGTCCCTCTGCTGGTATTGAATGAAGACCCAGAAATTTTAAAACATTTAGACACATTCACAATAAATATTGTGGAGACGTGTTCAAGCGATCCCATCAATCCGACATTACTATGTAAACGGGTGGAATCATTGCTTCGCCAAAAGCGTCTAGAAGAAGATTTAAAACAGAGTACAAGCAAGCAAAATGCTCAGGTACAAGTGATTCAAGAGGCGGAAAATACGATTCAAGCCTTAAAGGCGGAAAACGACAAGTTGGAAAAAGAAATAGAGAATATTGTAGTCCTTGACAGCATGACCGGCCTATACAACGTCAGGGCATCTACAATACGCTTAGGAGAAGAAGTGGCTCGTCATGACAGGCATGGTTTAATATTTTCAGTTCTTTTCTGTGACCTTGATGATCTAGCGACTGTAAATTCAAAATACGGTCGTTTATCTGGGGATGTTGTCATAAAAAAATCGGCTGAACTTTTGATTCAGGGAAAAAGACAGCAAGATTATGCTGCCCACTGGAATGGTGGAGAATTCTTGGTTATTTTACCTGATACCGACTTAGAAGGTGCAATCATATTTGCTGATAGGGCAAGAAAAAGGATTTCAAATCATGTTTTCAGAGTCAATGATGGAACTTTCAAAGTCTCTATGACCTTCGGCGTTTTATGTTATGACAAACCCATGCCCACTGAACGTGTTGTTCAAATGGTTGAACAGGCTATGCAAAAAGGGAAGAAGCTTGGAAAAGACAAGGTTGTTCCAGCTGAGACCATGTGATTGTGGTGTCATAAAATAGTTGATATCAGGCTTGGGCATGTCCAATGCCGAATAAAATGAATTTTTTGAAAATTTAACATAACATGGGCGGTATACACTTGCAAAAAGTGTAAGTTATATAGTATTATAAAGTTAGCCTTAAATCGATTTAGAAACATCGCAATACCTGTTTTGGATCTATCTGTTTGAACGTTGCACTTCCGAAATGGTATGAGTGGTTTTACAAAGAATTAAGGACTAAAAATTAAAATTCGGAGGTACAAGATTATGATGACTGGTACAGTAAAATGGTTCAACGCTGAAAAGGGTTACGGATTTATCACACCAGAAGAAGGCAATGACGTGTTCGTACACTTCTCACAAATCCAAAAAGATGGCTACAAGACGCTTGAAGAAGGCGAAAAAGTTGAGTTTACAATTGCTGAAGGTCCTAAAGGTCCTCAGGCTGAAAATGTAGTAAGTCTATAATATTTGACTTATAGCAGTAAGCTTATATTAGTAAATTTGTAGTTGTAAGCCTATAGAGTAATAGGCTTGAATCACATAGACTAAATGTCGAATAACAAGCCCAGAATGATCATGCATTCTGGGCTTATTTATATTGTCTTAGACACTTCTTAACATAGGGTGAAAGGAAAAATTCTCTTGAGTCTCCCATGGCGTTTTGATGTATAGTATTGAACTTATTCACATAAATATGTATAATACCCCTTAAAACAAAATGCATAAAAATGCACCTGCAAAAGGCAAAGTCCGAATGTTAGATAAAGGGGGACAAATGAAAATCAAACTTAAATACGACAGAGGGTATCAAGAAATAGACTTTCAATCAGAATCAAATGTGAGTCTTATTCAGGCAAGTGAGACCACTGAAGCCTGTGATGAAGATGAGATTATGCATAAGGCTATAAAAAATCCTATTGATAGCAAAAGACTTAGAGATATTGTAAAGCCAGGTGAAACAGTGGCCATAGTAACAAGTGACATTTCACGTCCAATGCCCAGCTATAAAGTGCTGCCCTTTGTTATTTCTGAACTCTATGAGGCAGGCTTAAAAGACTCAAATATAAAAATTATATTGGCCCTTGGCAGTCATAGGGGCCACACAGAAGAGGAAAAAATCAAATTGGTCGGGTCCAAAATCTATGCTTCAAATATTGATGTGATCGACAGCGACATGGATGACTGTGTCCACTTGGGCACTTGTAAGAATAAAACACCAGTTGATGTTTTTAGCCAAGTGGTTACAGCTGATCGGGTGGTTTGTCTTGGTAATATTGAATATCACTATTTTGCGGGATACAGTGGAGGCGCGAAAGCTATAATGCCAGGTGTTTCTAGTCGTAGAGCCATTCAGACCAATCATAAGAACATGCTTCATGAAAAGGCCAGAGCTGCTTGTCTTGATGAGAATCCTGTACGACAGGATATAGACCAGGTGGCTGATTTTATAAACATAGACTTTATAGTCAATCTTGTTTTAAGTCCTAAAAAAGAAATTTTGGGGGCCTTTGCGGGCCATGTCATTCAGGCCCATAGAGCAGGCTGTAAATTCTTAGATTCTGTTTATGGTGCAAAAATTACGACCCTGTATGACATTGTGATTCTATCTCCAGGTGGATTTCCGAAAGACTCAAATTTGTATCAGGCCCAAAAAGGGCTAGCCAATGCAGTTCATGCTATAAAAGACGGTGGAACACTTATTCTATTGGCGGCGGCTAAGGAAGGCTTTGGAGAAGATAACTTTGAAAAATGGATGCTGAATAAATCGCCAAAAGAAAGAGTCAAAGACATTTCAGAAGATTTTATTCTGGGAGGTCATAAAGCAGCGGCTATTGGACAAATTCAATTAAATCATACTATCATTATGGTTACGGATCTTCGTAAAGAAGTCGTTGAGTCTTGTGGATTTAAATATGCCATTGATCTTGAAGGGGCAGTCAGAATGGCCTTTGAAGAGCAAGGTCAATCAGCGAAAATCCTGGTTATGCCTACAGCTGGATCAACCCTGCCCAAACGAAGTGATGGATAATTTTATAACTTGAGCAACTTGCAAAATATCATGCAAAGCCACCTTTTTATAGCATATATAGACATTTAAGAATCAAATAATATTTATGGCATAACAAGGGCGTATATCCGTAACTATGTAAGTGTCAGGCTTCAAAAGAATGAACAAATATGACGAAAAAATTAATAATATTCATAAAATGTGTTGACAGGTCCCAAAAATGATATTACAATGATTTAAAATTTGAATAAACATACATGCTATGAATGGTCTAGTAAATGAGTGTCCGGTTGAGTGATCTTATAATCACGAAAGAGAGTCAGTGGGTGGTGTGAACTGATAACAGGGCTTGTTGAATCCAACCAGGAGCAGTACAGGGAATGAACCTGTGCCGGAGACCGAGGTCTTCGTTAGTAAAAATTTTGAGGCAGTTTCAATGCCAGAAGAATATATTTAAATGTCAGAGCCGTAAGTATCAAGTTTGGATATTGAATTTGATTTGTATCAAATTTGACTAGGTGGGCATAAAGAATATTATGATGGCATAAAGACCTGCAAAAAAGGTGGTACCACGTGGAATAATCGCCCCGTCCTTTGTTATACAAGGACGGGGTTTCTATATTTATGCGCATAAATATTTCGAGGTTTCTAATACGTTTCAGTGGCAATCTTTCTAAAATGAGTGGCATAGCCAGCTTGGCACCATAAGTTTTCATACATCAGAAGCTAGAAGAGGATTTGATATGACCGTCAATTATTTCTATGTAAGGGCTATGTGCAAGGTTGCTTTAGCAGGGCGTCGTTGAATATAAGGACAGAACACTTGAGGTGAAAATTATGAAGAATAATGTGTATACGAATAAAATTTTAGTGGCTGAGAGAATTGCTGATCAAGCGATTGAATCTCTTAAGGCAGAAGCGAATGTGGATGTCAAAATTGGAATGACAAGGCAAGATCTCTTAAACTGTATTGCTGACTATGACGGTATCATTGTGAGGAGTGCCACACAGATAAATGCAGAACTTATGGAAAAAGCCACAAAGCTAAAAATGGTGGGTCGGGCCGGGAATGGAACAGACAATATTGACATACCTGAAGCGACCAGAAGAGGAATTATTGTGGCCAATACACCCGAGAGCAATACCATGTCAGCAGCAGAATTGACAGTTGGGCTTATTGTGACACAGGCGAGAAATATCCCCCAGGCCAATCAGTTTCTTAAAGAGGGACAGTGGGGAAGGAACCAGTTCAAGGGGACAGAGCTCTTTGGCAAGACCTTGGGAATAGTCGGACTGGGGCGAATCGGTTCCCTTGTCGCTAAACGGATGCAAGCATTTGGTATGAAGGTGGTGGCCTATGACCCGTATATATCAAAGTCTCGATTTAAAAGACTTGATGTTGAAGAAAAGACCAGCCTTGAAGATCTTATAAGCGTGTCAGATTTTATAACGGTCCACACACCTAAAAACAAGGAAACATACTGGATGATTAATGAAGACCACTTAGATATTATGAAAGAAGGGGTCCGGTTAACAAATGTGGCAAGGGGAGGCATCCTTAAGGAGTCAGCCATACTCGAGGGCATAAAAAGAGGCAAGATTGCCAGTGCGGGAATTGATGTTCATGAAGAAGAACCCACTAGGAATAAAGACCTTCTCGACTGTGAAAATGTCATTGTGACACCCCATCTTGGAGCCAGCACAATGGAAGCACAAATCAATGTGGGCATGACTGTGGCTCGTCAGCTTTTAAACGGATTAAAGGGTGAAATTGTAGAGAATGCAGTGAATTTACCCGCTCTTCATCGTGATGAACTGGAAGCGATCAGACCCTATATTGACTTGGCAGAAAAACTTGGAAAAATGTATTATCAGGTTGAAAAGAATACAAATGTTGACCTGGTTAAGATTAAATATTATGGACAACTTGCCAAACAAGAAACAGGTATGATTTCCATTGCTTTCTTAAAGGGACTTCTTGAGACAGTGGTATCAAACAGGGTGAATTATATCAATGCTAAAGTCGTTGCAAAACAAAGAGGCATCGTTTTCGAAGAGCAAAACCTAGAAGAATACTTCGATGGTTTTACGGAGTACATGCAAATAGAAATGAAGACAAGTCAAGGCACCTTCACCCTGGGGGGGAATTTATCAACAAAGTCTGAGGGACGGCTGATTAATTTCAATGGCTATGAAGTTGATTTAACACCAGGAGACAATATGATCATTCTTCAAAATATGGATGTTCCAGGCATGATTGGACATGTGGGTGCAATTCTTGGAGAGGAAGGCATAAATATTGCCACAATGCAGCTGGGACGCTATAAAAGTGGAGGCAAGGCCATTATGCTTCTAAACATTGATGAGAAGCCAGATAGCAGAAGCGTGGTAAAGCTTGAAGAACATGAAAATGTCCTATGGGCACGGGCGGTAAGCTTGATATAGAATTGATTATGGGCTTTTTACAAGTCTCTGAATCATAGAAAAATAGCTAAAAAATATTTTGTTTTCAAAACCGATATTCCCTAGAATGTCGGTTTTTATCGTATTTCGGGTATAAATACACATAGGATAAATTGTGGTTTTAAGGAGTTTATAAATGGCAGATAAAAAAATTATTGCACTAAAAAATGGTCCATATAAAGTCGTGGGTGTCAAAAGGCTTATATCACAGTCGGGCAGAGCGCTTGAAACATTTGATGACTATAAACTTTGTCGGTGTGGTGAGTCTCTTGATAAACCCTATTGTGACGGAATGCATGATTTTTTTTGAATTCGAAGATAAAAATGATCCCTACAGAACACCAGATCAAGTGGATATCTACGAGGGAGAATTGATCACGATTTATGAAAATAGGGGTGTTTGTTCCCATCGTGGCTTTTGCTATGAAGATATGCCCGAAGTATGGAAAATGTCAAAAGAGGTTCGAATAGACATGCGTGCTATAAGGATCCAAGAAATGGTGGACAAGGTGATCGATATTTGCAGAAGGTGTCCCTCTGGCGCCTTGAGCTTTAGTCTACCAGGACAAGAAAGGGATTTAAATGGATACCCTTCGAAAGAGACCATAAGTATAGCGCCACGTCGATATGGCTACGATGGGCCTTTTGAAGTGACTGGGGGCATTCCCTTTGAAGATGAAGGTGGGAATAAGCCAGAATCACTAGACCATTATGCCTTATGTCGTTGTGGCAAATCTAAGAATATGCCATTCTGTTCTGGGGAACACTGGGGGGCAAAATTTATTGACGAAAATAACGATGAATGAGTCAGAGGGGGAGTATATTAAGCAAAGTTAATTTTGTAAAGGGTGAGAAGAATGCTTAAAAAACTATTGGTATGGTTACTGATTGTAACACTGACTGTATCTTTTCAGTGGGTGGCAATAACACCGCAGTTCGCTGCAAATTCAAGCAGCACTGGACCATCTTTAGCATACAACTCGACTGACAATAATTATTTAATGGTCTATAAATCTGTCACAAGCGGTAATGCGTATGAAATCCTTGGGCAATTTTTAAACACTACAGGAAGCGCTCAAGGAGAAGCCTTTGAAATATCAAATGTATCCAGTGAAAACACAGATGCACCTGAAGTGATTTTCAATGATGACTTAGAAACGTTTTTTATTACCTGGCAAGATGGTCGTGAAAACTATACCCAGGTGATGGGATCGGTTTTAGATGCTTCTGGAAATATTGTAAACGATGATTTCAAAATTGATCCATCATCAAGTAGGCATCAGTTGACGCCACTAATAAGTAGGAATCCAAGTGAGGGCAAGACAGTTATATTATGGCTAGAAGCGGATGAAATGTCGGATAGTACTTATGATCTTGTGGGTGCATATATTGATGAGTCTGATTTGAGTTCACAAGCCCTGACATTTACAAAGAAAACAGACGTGATTAGTTTTGACTTGACCTATGATTCTTCGGCCAATGAATTTGTTGTTGTTTGGGATTCGAAAATTAGTCAGAGAACACGACTGAATGTGAAGTATATTGATAGCAGTGGAGATATAAAAAATGGTACAACCTTTATCAGCCCTGGCGATGGAGAGGTCACTGCTCCAAGTGTAACATACAGCGAATCAGCAGATCAAAATTTAATTGTATGGGTAGATGAAGACAATTCTATTGACGATGTCTATACCAAATATACAACAGTATCAGGTACGGCGATTAAAGTGTTTTCAGCAGATGAAAACACAGAGATCACGGATATTTCTATAACAAGTCAAGGCACCAGTGATGAACTTTTGCTTGTCTGGACAGAATATGATGGTACAGATTATTCGGTTCTGGGCAATTTTGTGAATGATGATGGGACCTCAACAGGTGCGGATGATATTGTGATTGTTGAGTCTTCTTCAGAACCTGTGGAAACGATTATTGCCTTTAACAATGAGGACGACAACTTTCTAGTGATGCAGGATGACGGTTCTGGAGAACCTGTTCAAACTGATGTGGGTGTTATTGGTGATGTTAGTTACGGTGCGCTTGAGTTTGAATCATTAACATCCTCTGTTAGTGAATCAGGTAGTTTTGATGTGCTTGTAGAAAGAAAAAATGGAACAGATGGCACGGTCAGTGTGAATTACAGTACAGAGAACGGCAGCGCTGATAATGAGGATTATATAGCTGTATCAGGAAGCCTGGAGTTCTTAGAAGGGGAAAGTCAGGCCACTATTTCTGTGCCAATTATTGAAGATAATATTGATGAAGATGATGAGTATTTTGACATTGTTTTGAGTGGGGCCATTGGTGGAGCAGGTATTGGTTCTATTTCAACACATACTGTTACAATACTTGATAACGATGACCCAAATGGACAGTTTGATTTTTCAACTTCTTCAGATTCAGTTCTTGAAGGAGAAAGTATAGAAATTATTGTTGAAAGAAGTTTAGGACAAAATGGGCTCGTGAGTGTTGACTATGAAATAGCACTTCAAACAGCATCTTCTAACGACCTTGTAGTTACAAGTGATACACTCATATTCACTGATGGTCAAACGACTAAAACCATCCAAATTGATACAAGGGAAGACTTGACCACTGAAGAGGATGAAACATTTAATATCACTCTAAATGGACCCGCTGGTGGAGCAGAGCTTGGAACCACAACCACTATGGTTGTGACCATTATTGACGACGATCAAAAGACAGACGCCCTTAGTTTTAGTGATGCGTCAGAAAGCGTTACAGAAGGGGAATCCATTGACATAAGAGTTTTAAGATCAGGAATCTTAGATAAAAGTCTATCAGTTGATTACAGCACAATAAACGATTCAGCCACACAGTCTGACTTTTCAGCTGCAAGTGGAACTTTGATTTTTGATGTCAACGAAACTGAGAAAACCATCACCCTAAATACTGTGGAAGACACTTATGTTGAAGGCACCGAAAGTTTTCACTTGATTCTTTCAAACCCGACAGAGACAGGATATCTAGGACAAATCTCAGAAATGGCCCTATCTATTCAAGACAATGACAGTTCAGTCGCTTTTGATTCTGCCACAGCCTCAGCTGTAGAAGGTCAAAGCATTGAACTGACCCTAACAAGACTGGGGGAAATGTCTGAACAAGCCCAAGTGGATTATAGTGTGACAGGGAGCACAGCAACAGCTTCAGATTTAGACCTTGCAGGAGGCACTGTAATGTTTGAATCTGGTGAAAGTTCAAAGAGTATTTCAATAGACACTTACGAAGACAACCTAGTTGAAAGTGAAGAGTATTTTTATGTTGAAATACTGAATCCTGTTGGCAATATGAGTTTGGGCTCTGTGACAAGAAGTGATGCAACAATCTCCGACAATGATGTTGAATCAGAAGCATTTAATTTTGCTGGAACATCAGCAGAAGTTAAAGAGGGTCAAACTCAAGTCGTAAAAATTATCAGGTCAGGCTCCTTAGTGGGTGTATCCACAGTGGATTATTCCATTTCATACGGAACCGCATCCCAGGAAGATTTGTCGACAACGAACGGCACACTGACGTTTTCAGAAGATATTAGTGAGCAAACAATAAGTCTTGTCACTGTGGATGATACAATCCTTGAAGAGTCAGAAACATTAAGAGTAAGTTTGATGAACCCTTCCTCCAGTGCAGGTGTGGGAAGCAATGATGCTTTTGACTTATCCATTATTGATAATGACACCAGTCTTGCCTTTGAAAGTGCTCAAGTAAGGGTTATAGAAGGCGGTTCAACAGTAATTACCATATTAAGACAAGGAGACTTATCAAATGTTTCGAGTGTAAATTATGCCACCCAGACTGGAACTGCAGGAGGTGCAGATTTTACGAGCCTTGAGGGTCAATTGGGTTTTAACCCTGGTGATAGCAAGAAGTCAATAACCTTAGTTACGCAAGATGATGATGATGTGGAAGAGGATGAATCCTTAGTGATTAAGCTATCCAACCCGAGCGCAAACACGGTTTTAAGATCAACAGACGAAATTGAGGTTGTGATTGCTGACAATGACAGCGCTGATGACAAAGTCACATTTATCAAGGATGTATATACTATGACAGAAGGAGAATCCAAGGAAATTGAAGTCATTAGGCTGGGCGATTTGTCTGGGACTATTGAAGTGGATTTTGACATTACCTTAGAAAATGCCAGTGCCGCAGATTATAGCATCACAGACAGTCCATTGGTCTTTAGCGAAAATGAATCTTCAAAGGTCATTACGATCACAGCGCTTGATGATACGGTCTCAGAAGATGACGAAAGCTTACAAGTGGTACTGATCGCTCCTGAAAATAGTACAACCCTAGGATCTATAGACAGCGTGACACTTAAAATTCAGGACGATGACAGCAAAGTATTTTTCTCAACGCCAACAGGATCGGTTGTTGAAGGGCAAGTGTATGAATCCCTAATTTTAAGGAGCGGAGACATATCGAAAACGGATACAATATCTTATACAGTGGCGACTGGTACAGCCAGTGAAGAAGATGTGACACCAGTGACGGAATCTATCGTGTTCCAACCAGGTGAGACCTCAAAAGTCATTGAAGCACAGACTATTGACGATGCACTTGTTGAAGATACCGAAACATTTAGCATAAGTCTGGTTGCAGATAGTGGTGACATAGAGATTGAGTCAGGTCAGATGCAAACTGTAAGCATTATTGAAAATGATATAAACGTAGATACGTTTAACTTCAGTGCATCAAGCAAGGATATAATTGAGGGCGAAAGCGGGACCGTTAAGCTGTTAAGAACTGGAGTTCTTGATGGCAGTATGACGGTGACTTATAGTGTTGAAAATATAAGTTCAAGCTTAAGCGACCATAGCTTTGAGTCGGGAAGTGTGGTATTCCAGGATGGCGAATCAGAAAAGATGCTTTTCGTTGAAACGACTGAAGATGCATGGATTGAAAACACCGAAACATTTAAAATTAGCCTAGACACATCGACAGGGTATTCAAAAATTGGATCACTGAACCAACTTCTTGTTAATATCAAAGATGATGATTCTAGCTTTGCCTTTGTATCAGACACTTACAGTATTGTTGAAGGCGAATCAGCGGTAGTGACTGTTGTTCGAGACGGAAATTTAAGTCTTGAGGAGAGTGTAGACTATAGAGTTATCGGTGACTCAGCTGGGCTTTAGATTATACAGAGACCTCTGGAACCTTGAGCTATGGCCTGGGAGAAATAAGCAAGACCATTTCAGTGAATACCTATGATGATTCACTCACAGAAGAAACTGAAACCTTCAAAATTCTTCTGGATAACCCTTCTGAATCGGCTTCTATAGGTGACTTGGATGAAACCAATGTCTGGATCACGGATAATGATGATCAGATGACTGTTTTCAATTTTTCATCAAGTTCTAAGACCATTGTGGAAGGAGAGCAGGCTGATATATCTGTCATAAGGACAGGATCAAGTTCTGGTCAGGTTAGTGTCCTATATAGTGTAAGTTCGGGAACGGCCAATTCCGATGACTATGAAGTGATTGCTGGCACCCTAACCTTTGATGATGGGGAGACTTTGAAAAAAATACGTGTTATAACAAAAGAAGATGATGAAATTGAAAAGACGGAGGTCTTTACCTTGTCGATGGTATCCCCATCAGATGGTTCAAAGTTGGGTGCATTAAGCACTGTGAAGCTGAGTATTTTAGACGACGACACCTTGTCAGATTCAGCCTCTTTTGAGTCTGGTGTTCAGACAGTACAAGAGGGGAAGAAAATTGAACTTGTTATTGAAAGAACAGGTGACTTAAATGAAGAGGCAAGCATAGAATATCTAGTGGCAAATGGTACAGCAACAAGTTCTGATGTATCGAGCACAAAAGGTACAGTGACATTTGGCGTTGGTGAAGGGAGCAAACGTATAGAAATTCCAGTTGTACTGGACTCTCAAAATGAAGAAGATGAATATTTATATGTACTGCTTCACAATCCAAGCAGTGGTCTTGAAGTGGGGGATGTATCGACAGTAATAGTGGTTATAGAAAACACCCAAGTCCTCAAGGATCAAGAGGAGGATCGAGTGAGATCAAATTCTCAAGCAAGCGGGTCAAGCGCTGAGGAAAGCAGTCGGGAATCAGCAAGTGTTGTAACAAGTCTTTCCAATGTTTTAATAGGAAAGGCCACTGGAGAAAACAATATACAGCCTCAAACAATTACAGCATACTACTCGCATATTGACCAAGCGCTTAACAATATCAAAGATGGAGCACCCCTTCGAAAAGCTCTTGAAAGTTATGTGGACGGTGTAGATGCTCTTAGCAAGGTTGCAGAAGACGCTCAAAATGAAGTATGGGTGGAATCGCAGCTGTTAGAGAGAATAAATGTATACTCAAGAACTGTTGCCGATCTTGAAGATTATGGAGATTTGACAAAAGAGTTCTTGGAGTCTATTGAGAGTATTCAAAAGAGAATAAAATTGAGAGCAGTGCAGTTATCAATCAAGCTATAGAAAAAATGGCCAGGGTTACCTTCAATGACATTGGGACCATAAAAGATAAATACGATGAAAAGGTTGTAGACCGTGTTTCAGAAATTTCCTTTGAATCTCAAGACATCAGTGGAGAAGTTGAAAGTGAATGGGACAAATTTAATCAGTTAAACACACTTGTAGAAGGGTATTATGGAGCGAGCAACGTGAGATCTTTCTCGTTTGATGTGACTCTTGTGGCTCCGAGAACAAGAGATGATGTTCGTGTTCGTTTAAGCAAAGACCTACTCCAGGTGGCTGAAGATAATTTTGTAGACAACCTAGCTCTCAAAGTTGGGGGCACATCATTGGTATTTGATGTTAAAGATTTCAAAGATGAAATCAATGGTTATGCAGATATGACTTTAGATTTAAAGTACTCCAACTCAGAGAATGGAAAAGTTGATAAAAACCTTATGCAAATGGACGGTTATTTGGGACAAGGCTATACTGTGGATGTCTCCCTTAGAGTGAATGGAGAACTCAAAGACCGTTTTGAAACCCCAATTAAGCTCAGATTTGACATGGATGAATTCGGAATCAATGTGGATTCTCCAAATGTGAACAGACTAAGTGCTTTTAGGCTAAATGATCAGGTTGACCTTTGGGAGCCGGTAGGTGGTCGTTATAATCCGGTGACCAATGAACTCACTGTTTTTAGGCAAAATTTGAGTCAGTACACGGTCATGCAGTCAAGCAAAACATTCAATGATATTGATGCTTCCTCAGCAAAAGATGAAATCGAAGAATTGCTGGGTAAAGGCATTATTGATGAAACGGCAGCCTTTAACCCAGAGGAAAATGTTACAAGAGAAGAAGTTGCGACTTGGGTGGCTAGAAGTTATGGCTTGAATCTGACGAATCTATGCCGTTTGAAGATGTCCCAAGTGACAGTGACCATTACGAAGAACTGGCTGGGGCCTATAGTGCTGGTGTTTTCTCAGGAAAAGTGAAACGAGTTTCAATCCGCAAGGCTATGTGACTAAGGAAGAAATGGCAGTTATATTGGCCAATGCCATGACCCAATTTGATCAGAAAAAAACAAATGAGAATCTAGGAGGAGAACTTGCATCTCTGTCTGATTCAGACTTAATTGAAGAATGGGCTGAAGACGAAGTGGCCCTCCTAACTGAGCTAGGCTTCCTGTCAGATGAAGATGGAAATGTGAATCCAGATCAGCAACTATCTAAAGAAGAGGCAGCGAAACTTCTTAAAGATATTTTTGGTTAGAATTTAAAATAAAATAGATTCATATTTTTAGAGAAGACTGTGGGATGTATCGCTTACAGTCTTCTTTATTGATAGAATTGAAAGCGGTATATATTGGGGTGTGCCCTTTCATATTGATGTAAATGTGACATTCGCTGTATAAATCAGTATAATAGAGGTCTAGGGTAAAAAAGCGAAAGTATGGAGTGAGTTCATGTCAAAAGTTATTATTGCTGAAAAACCATCGGTGGCACGAAATATAGCCGATGCCGTTGATGCAAAACAAAGAAGAGATGGGTATTTTCTTGGAAAAGACTATATCGTTACATGGGCTTTTGGTCATCTTCTCGAGTTGCTGGATACAAAAGAATATGATGAAAAAAATGTCCAGTTGGAGGATGGATAACTACCCCTTCATCCCCGAGACATTTAAATATAAGATTAAGACCATTCAGGGCAGTCGGGATGAAACTGATCCAGGAGCCGCTAAGCAAATAAACCTTATTCGGTCCCTGATAGACCAAGAGGATGTGACAGGCATTATATCTGCCTGTGACTACGATCGTGAAGGTCAAATCATTGGGGACATTATCCTTGATTACTTAGAAGTGGACAAGCCTGTTGAGCGACTTCTTCTAAATGAATGGACCCCTGATGAAGTAAAAAGCGGTCTTGAAAAACTTATATCCAACAAGGAAATGACCCCTCTTAAAGATGCTGGCATCAGCCGGCAATGGGCGGACTGGATTATAGGTATAAATTTAACGTCTGTTGCCACACTCAAGTATCAGAGGGGCGGTGGCAAGGCGCTAAACATTGGACGCGTTTTGTTGCCGACCTTAAAAATAATATATGACCGTGACAAAGAAATTGAAAACTTTGTTTCGGAGGAGTTTCATAAACTCAAGGTACAGTTCGAATCCAGTCAGGGCGAAAAGTACGATGGCTTTTATATGGAAGATAAGAAAGACAAGTTCGAAAAGAAAGAGGATTTGGAGTTTATAAAACAGGCCATTAAGGGGAAAATGGCAGAAATAGCGGATAAGACCTCTGAAAAAAAGCGAGAATATCCCCCTTATCTTTTCAACCTGTCTGGACTCCAAGGCTATGTCACCAGTAAAAACAAGGGGTGGACATCAGATAGGGTTCTTAAGGTGGCCCAGAGCTATATGAGAAAAGCATATTACCTATCCCAGAACAGCCAGTTTAGCTCTGGAAGAAACGTTGGTACCAAAAGCCAAGAAAGTTCTTGATATTGTTAAACGGGGCAAGGCTTATGAGAAAGATGTAAAATTTCATACCAGTCACGTGTTTTCAACAATAAAAAAGTAGAAAGTCACAGTGCCATAATGCCAACATATATGGTTCCAAAAAAAATTGCCAGCTGATGAGAAAATTGTTTATGAAGCGGTTGTAAACCGGTTTATAATGCAGTTTATGCCTGTTGCTGAACATGAAGAAGCCAGCCTGACGAGCCGGGTTAGGACGGAATCAGGTCAGTGGGACTTTATATCAAAGGGGCGTATTCAACTGGTTAAGGGCTGGAAACAGGTTGAAGACATTCAGTCTAAAAACGTATCCCTTCCTGCCGTTGAAACAGGGATCGAGTATCAGTGAAGCGGACTAATATCCAGACCAAGGGGACAAAACCACCCAAGCATCATACGGAGAAAACCTTGCTTCGCGTTATGGAGACCTGTGGCAAAAAGTTTAAAAAGCAGGATTCTGAAGAAATGATTAGTGCCATATTATCCGGTTTTAGTATAGGCACACCTGCCACAAGGGCTGAAACCATAAATAAGCTCAAGTATGTTGGGTATGTAGGCATGAAGGGCAAGTCCCTTGTGGTTACAGAGATGGGAAGACGTTTGGTAGAGATGTTTCCAATTAAAGAACTTTTTGACCTTGAGTACACAGGTCGCCTGGAAAAAGCACTCTTTGATATTGGAAAAGCCAATTATGGTAAAGATGAGTTTTTAAACAATATTTACAGCTTTACGAAAGATGCTGTCAAGGCCATTAAACAAGATGATTTTCATGTGATTAATGTGGTTGATGAAGATGGTCAACAAAATGGAAAGTATGAAGATGATAGAGAAGTCTTGGGTAAATGTCCAAACTGCGGCAGTGATGTTGTAGAAGGGGAAAAAGGCTTTGGCTGTACCAATTGGCGTGGTGGTTGCAAATTTGTTTTATGGAAGAATGACAAATTCCTGAGAACCCTAGGGGTTCGCATGACAAAAGAAACAGTCGTTAAGCTCCTTGAGAATGGTCGGGTGTATGGCAGTGGTCTTAAGAGCAAAAAAGGCACAAGATTTTCAGCCTTTTTGTCTTATGAAAAAAATGAGGACAATGACTATTTTAGTTGGAAGATGACCTTTAAATAGAAAATGAAATTAATAAGAACCATTCCGTGTATTAGACTTATATCTTAGGAATGGTTCTTTTTTTCATCATCAATGTGAAAATAAGTGGTTAAAATCACACTCCGACTATGTACTATTTCAAATTTTGTCTTGTTTTGCCATACGTCTATGGATATTTAAGGCATAGTATCATAAATGAAAATGATAGGCAATTCTGACAATAAACGCCCGCTAGGCATATTAAAAGTTAAATTGATATAATATTATGGATACTTTCTTTGAAAAGGATATCATTATATATAGAGACACCAGTTAAGTGTAGTATTAAGACTTGGGAAAATGAAAACACAGTCTTCTAGTGATATAATGATATAAATGCCACTAGAATTAATAGATCACGCTATTACATTTTTTATGTCATTAAAAATGTAATATATGGTTTTCTAAGTTGATCATACGCATTAAAAAATGAATGAAAAAGTGGAAGGAGGCGCAAAATGGAATTAATCAATAGAGAAAAAGTTCAAGCCAGACTTGAAGCACTTAAAAATATAGACCTATACATTCATATGGAAATGACCATGGGTGCCTATACATCACATAGAGATCAATCTGTACATCCTGCATCAAATTTTATCAAGAACGCAAAGATCAAGTTTGAGCATGGAATGATCACTGAAGAAAGCCCTTATAGAGTGGGCCTTAAACTAGAGGGTGGATGGGTGTACGCCGAAGGCATGACCCACTGGGATGAAACAGAAAATGATAGATTGATACTTTCAGGCAATGCCAAGGATGGCAAGTTGATTGCTGCCCTTCAGCTCAGTAAAGAACCCTTTTAGGAAATGAGGAAAGACTATGAAAATGGATAAAGTGCTTGTTGTTCTTCCCCATCCTGATGATGAGGTTTTCCCGATGTCGGGCACGCTTTCAAAGCTTATAAGCGAAGGCAGTCATGTGACTTATGTGTGTCTAACCCTGGGAGAAATGGGAAGAAATTTAGGCAATCCTCCCTTTGCCAATCGTGTGACCCTGCCAAGTGCAAGAGAAAAAGAACTTCGTGCGTCCTGCAAAGTGCTCGGCATAAGTGATTTAAGGCTTATGGGTTTTCATGATAAAACCATTGAGTTTGAACCCTATGAATATATAGATGGAAAAATCAAAGAGGTTATAGACGAAGTTAATCCAGATGTTATTTTCACCTTCTATCCAGGCTATGGCGTTCACCCAGACCATAATGCATGCGGCGCCTCTGTGATTAGAATTGTAAGGTCTATGAATGCAGAGGACAGACCGACTGTGCTGTGCACAGCTTTTCCAACAGCCAATGACCTTGGAAACCCCCAAGTGGTGAATAATATTAGCGACTATATCGAGCAAAAAATGGGGGCCTTAAAGGCTCATAGCTCCCAGTTTAGACTTCCAGACCTTCTCAAAACTTGGAAGGAGACTGAAGAAGATTTTATGAAGCGCATTAAAACGGAACGTTTCTGGATATATAATTTCAATGAATAAAATTGATTGTGTTACTAATTAGTGATAAGGTAATAATATGATAAAAGATAAAAACACCTACGATGAGCAAGATCAGTTGAATTTAAAATTGGTGGTAGGCCTACACAGGTCACTCCAAAAAGATGTGAAAAGTTTAAATGCAACCCTGGCTGAATATGGTTTAACCACAGCCCAGTTTGGTGTGCTTGAGACCCTCTATCACAAAGGCGATCAACGCATCTGCGAGATCATTGACAAGACCCTTTCAACAAGTGGAAATATGACAGTGGTCATTAAAAATCTCGAGAAACTAGGATATATTTCAAAGTCAAAGGACCCAAATGATGGAAGGGCCAGCATCATAGCCTTAACTGAGGCGGGCAAAAAGCTTATCTCTGAGATATTTCCCATACATTTAAAGGCCCTCCGAGAAGTCTTTAAATCCCTAAACAATGAAGACAAGAAAACCCTGTCTGACCTTTTGAAAAAAAATGAATGGTCTATAAGTAGTAAGCTAAGATAGTATGCTGTTTTCAGCGTACTATCTTTTTGCTTGCCTAGAAATTGATTATACCATCAGACACTTCAGTGTTTATAAACGAATAGACAATTAGAACAATGAGAAATTCTTTGATCTTAAGCACCTCGTAGATGATAAAATACGAGGCGTTTTCTAAGCTGAAAGTTGTGAGCACTTCTTATTGTTGCATGGTAAAACAATCTAAAGCTAATTACCAAAATTCTAAAGAATTATAAATAAGGCCTGAGTGCTTCATTGTATTACAGGAAATGGGCATTAATGAAAGTAAGAATCAAAATGGATATTAATTATAGTATGGGATAAGTTTTAGTTTGAATTTGATATGTTTGGAGGGTGAATAGTGAGCGTTAGAACAAAGATAATAGGCGCATTTTTAATAGGACTATCCTTAATTGTCATCAATGTGGTGGTTATTTTCATAGGCCTCAATATGCAGTCTGATGATGCACTTCTCATTAACATTGCAGGTCGACAGAGGATGTTGAGTCAAAGAATAAGCAAGAATGCATTTATTCTATTGTCGGATGTTTCCAGTGAAGAATCTGTAGAAAGAGCACGAAGTGAGTTAATGGGTGCCGTAAATTTATATGATGCCACACTTAGAGGCATGTTATATGGTGGAGCTGTGACCGATACAAGCGGTGAACTCATTGAAATTGAGGCTATTTCTGATTCGACTGGGAACTTATCTAAAACCAATGAATTATGGGAACCCTTTAAAAACAATGCCCTACTTGTACATAATGACCTAGATAGGGCGGCGGCGCAGTATATTTCATCAAATAACAACGCACTACTAGCAAGTTCCAATAGTGTCGTGGTGGATTTGCAAAGCCAGGCTGAAGAAAAACTGGCTTTTATAAAAAGGTTTCAGTATTATGTTGTGACACTGTCGGTTGTGACCATGCTGATTGTGACAGGTCTTGTTCAAAAGCAAATTGTTGACCCTATTAAAAAGATGGCTGATATTTCTAAGAAGTTATCCGTGGGGGATTTGAATCAAAATATGGACTTTGCTTCAAAGGACGAAATTGGCACACTGGCCACATCTTTTAATCAAATGATAAGCAACATGAATAGACAGGCTCTTGTGGCAGAAAAAATAGCAGATGGCATTTTTGATGAAAAAATTGAAGTCCTTTCAGAACATGATGTTCTCAATAAGAACTATATCAGGATGACCGATAATTTAAAAAGTATGAAGGAAGAAGCCCTTGATCTAGCCAAAGAAGCCAGAAAGGGAAACTTGAACTATAGGGGAGACAGCACAAAGTTCCGAGGCGGATGGCGTGACATGATCGACCACTTGAATGAACTCATTGACGCTGTGGAGTCTCCGATTGCATTTGTATCTGACTATATTGGAAATTTATCTAGCGGAAAGAAAGTTCCAGTTGTTGTCTCTAAAGGCAGCCGAACGAATGAAGTCATTGATCAGTTCACTGGACAAGGGGTCGACATTTTCGAAAATGACTATCAGGGTGATTTTGGGAGAATGGTAGACGACTTAGAAGATGTACGGCACTCCATTCAGCTCCTTATCGAAAATGTTACAAAGCTTGTTGACAGCGCTCAAGAGGGGAATCTATCATATAGGGCAAACACATCAGAACTGGATGGTTTCTGGAAGACAATAATTGAAGGATTCAATGAATCTCTCGATTCAATGGTCGAGCCAATTAATGAAGCGGCCCATGTGCTTAGCGAGATGAATCATGGTAACTTGCGTATTCAGGTCAAAGGTGAATACAAGGGGGATCATTCAAGAATTAAAAATGCCCTCAACCAGACCATCGTCTCCCAAAGACGATATATTGATGAAATATCAAGTGTTTTAAGGGCTATGTCAGAAGGTAATATGGATGTATCTGTTCAAAATGAATATAAGGGTGATTTTACTGAAATCAAGGCATCCCTAAACACAATTATTGAATCTATGAACACCATGCTAACTGATTTTAAGGACGCTGCAATTCAAGTGGCAACAGGTTCAGATCACGTTTCAGATTCAGCACAAATGCTCTCAGAAGGAGCATCACAGCAGTCAAGCACGCTTGAATCCATTAGGGATTCTGTTGAAGAAGTGTCCCAGCAGACAGCGGTGAATGCAGACAGTGCTAGGAAAGCCAACGAGCTTTATAGCACGGCCCATGAGATTGCCATTGAAGGCAATGACTATATGAAAGAAATGCTGCGGGCCATGTATGACATTAATGAGTCTTCATCAAACATTTCAAATATCATAAAGGTTATTGATGAAATTGCATTTCAGACCAATATTCTTGCCCTTAATGCTGCCGTTGAAGCTGCGCGAGCTGGAGAACATGGTAAAGGATTTGCAGTGGTTGCAGAAGAAGTTCGTAATCTTGCTGCAAGAAGTGCCAGTGCTGCAAAAGAGACAACAGAGCTCATTGAGAGCTCTATTTCCAAAGTGGACCATGGAACAGCCATTGCAAATAAAACATCTGATGCCCTCGATAGGATTGTTAAGGGCATTAGTGAAACGACAGATATTGTAGAAGAGATTGCGACCGCATCCGTGAACCAGTCAAAGGCTATTACAGGCATCAATGACGGTATAGCACAAGTGACAGGTATAACCCAAACAAATGTGCAGGCGGCACAAAAGAGTGCAGCTGCAAGCCAAGAAATGTCCGCTCAGGCAGATGTGCTTGAAAATATGATTCGAGCATTCCGCTTAACCTCAGATACGAATAAAAAGCAGTCAGGCATGAAAATGAATAAAGCCACAGGTTAATAGAGAAATAATTATACTCAGGCGTTTTCAAAGCACTCAGGTTGGAATAGTTCTTTAAAAAAACTTCTGGAAGTCATTTGACTTCCAGAAGTTTTTCGTGTTTATAAATGCTTTTTTGAAGTTTATGCAATACATGTCATAAAAAGTTCAAGAATTATTTACAGGGGGTTAAAAAACTAAAATTATTTATGGGGGACTAAAAAAATATGAAGGAATGCAAGAAAAAGCTTTTGACCAGTTCTTGACATTTAAGTGTTAATATAGTTGTGGAGGAGGTCGTATGCCATGACTCATATACTAATTGTTGAAGATGATTCTTCCATCTCTCAACTTATTCAGATGACATTTAAACACACTGGTTTTCATCCACTTTGTGCAAGTGGGGTGAAAGAAGCACGTTCAATCTTGAAATCAAATAGTGTGGATTTTGCAGTCATAGATATTGGACTTAAAGATGGATTAGGCTATGAACTGGTCCATCATATTAAACTGCAAAAGATCCCATTCTTGTTCTTGACAGCAAGGGGGCATTTAACTGAGAAAATATACGGAATAGACATGGGGGCTGATGATTATATTGTAAAACCATTTGAACCCCTTGAACTGGTTGCCCGAATAAAAATGATACTTAGAAGAACAGATGGTCTTGTATCAAAAGTACGTAGGTTTGGAGACCTAAGCTTGAACACAGAATCAAGGCAAGTGATGGTTAGAAATGAACCTATTGCCCTTTCGCCGAAGGAGTTTGAACTACTAGAAATCTTGACAAGGACACCAGAGAGAACTTATAGCAGAGAACTTTTACTAGAAAGCATTTGGGGCTATGAGGCGTATGGATCTACAAGAACAGTTGATACCCATATACTCACACTAAGACAAAAAATAGGTTCTACATATATTCGAACAGTTTACAAGGTGGGATATGCCTTTTCAGGTGATCCATCATGAAGCTCAAATATAAACTTACCTTATATATCGCCCCCTTTTTCATTATGCTCATCACCATATTGAGCTTTTGGGGATCTCATTCTATGATTGATGGACTAAAGCAAAATAGTCGACAAGAGGCTATAAAACAAACCAGAAATATTGCTTGGTTAATCAAGAAGGCGGTTGTAAATTCAGGGGGATCAGGTAGAGGGATTAATCAGTCTGTACATCTCATAGATAATTTTATTCAAGATGGAGAACAACTCTATTTATTTGAAAGTGGTGGAGAACTCTTTCATAGAACCACGTCGAGTGGGCTGGAGCATCTGGAAATAAGTTATGAAAAGTCAGGTGGAGAGTTGACATCTCAGTTCATAAGATATGGGGATCAACTTTTTTTGAAAACATCAATGGATTTTGAAATCCTCTCAAGGCCTTTAACCCTTGTGAGACTTGTTGATACAAATCACCTCGATATAATTTACAAGGACTATGTTATAAAAAGTACATTTATTTATATTGGACTTTTCTTGCTGGGATTTTTCAGCCTATTCCTTATGATAAGGCAGTTGTCAAAGCCCATTCAAGACCTTTTTGTAGAAATTGAAAATGTGAAGTGCGCAAGACCGCGAACCAGTGTGGTCTTAAAAGGTGTGACTGAGTTTGATGACCTTGCAAGTGCCTTCAATGAATTAATGCTTATGCTTGAAGAGAGACATGCAAAAGTGGAATACGAAAGAGACATTCGGCAAAATTTTATTGACACCTTGCGCCATGAAATGCGTACACCTCTAACTTCCATCATTGGATATAGTGATTTGATGCGCAGGGATGTTTTATCAAGAGAAGACAATATTACATCATCCCAATCCATTTATGCAGAGGCAAGGCGTTTATGCCAAATGAGTGATGCTCTTTTATATGGACTCATGGCAAATGGCGAAATAGAGCTAGAAAATATATCCACGAAGTGTTTGGTGAATGACTTGGTTTCATCGTATAAACATAAACTTCGTGATAAAAATTTACATGTGAAAAGCACTATGAAACCGAGCATCTAAAGGCCAATAAAATTCTACTCTTTCAGGCTATTGGAAACTTAATGGATAATGCTATTAAAGCATCTTGTAGGAATGGGGAGATTTTGATGAATATTCACGAAAAGGGAATTGAACTAATAGACTATGGCTGTGGCTTAAAAAAAACCAGTGCAGATCAGAAAGAATATGCTGAGGGATTTGGATTCGGTCTTCATATTGTTAGGGAGATAGCAAGTGCACATGGCTGGATTGTTAAGATAGAAAACCATGATTCGCGTGGTGTGCGGGCACAGATTTTATTCAATGAATCTTGACAAGTTCTTGATAATGACTGGAGATACTCTGTACATTTTCCATTTATACTGTCCTTGCGAAGAAAAAGAAAAACGAAGGAGGACAAAGATGAAAGAAAATGAAGTTAAAACAGTTAAGCCTTATATGCATGATTGGACTTGTTTTTATAAGTCTCGTAGGATGTAGAGTGCCTGCTGATGAAATCATTGTTGTGGAAGAAGAGTCTGAAAGTGAGGGCATAGAGTTTTTTATTCCTGAATATACAGATTGGTCTGGGGTTTTTATGTCAAGGGTTATGGGGCCATATTTTTTTATAGTCAGTCAAAATTCCCAAAGTCATAATCTGGATGTGAGTAAGGTTCCATTCTTTGATAGCAATTGGACGGAAAATGAAAGGGTATGGAGCAATAATTATATTATTGAGAATAAGCCTGATTTTATCTCCTTGGCATGGAATATGGTTTCAGTGGACAAAGACAAGCTACTTGACCTAAAGACTCAAGATGATTTTGATGAAGAAATATATGATCGTGTCCCTGAGTTAACAAACCCTTATATAGTGCCTTTGGGAGTGTATATGAATAACTATCAAATTAGAAAAAGTGAATTGATGCGGGTTTTAATGATGACGAGATGGAAGAGCTAAAGGGTTTATCTTTACTGGAAATACTGGATAAGTATTATGAAAAAAATGATTCCAATAGGAACTTATCTCCAGGTGACTTGCTAGATATTGCATCTGAAAATGATCCGCTGGCCCTGCCAACACTGGCTCGAATCCATCATAAAAGGTTAAATGAAGAGGACACAAAAAAACTTGTTAAAAAGGCTTTTGAGCTCAAAGACAAGTGGAATATAGACTTTTCGAATAAGGAAGGGGTTCTTACGGGACAGATGTCTTCAAATGGGCTAAATTCAGATGAAGTTCATGATTTGAAAGAGAATGAATTATATGTTTTGAGACCAAGCTTTGCTGACCCCATCGTTTATGGAGTGGCCACTTCAGCAGGTCGTGAAGATACATATGTATTTGAAAAGTTTGTTTCGAGCATGCTTGAAGACAAGGGGCAAAAAAGCCTATATCTGCTTTCTAAAAGCGATTTGTATGGGGCCTGTTTTAGTCCTGTTATAAAAGGTTTTTATGAAAATACGCCTGTAGAAGATGAAAGGCTTGACTATGGCGTAAAGACAGCAAGAAGATTTTATATGGACTGGCTTGAAAATGGTCCGTGGGAACCGGCTTTAATGTACCAAGAAAAAACGTACGATCAGTTTGGGCGATTAAATAAATTAATATATAGAACATTAGAAAGTGAATCACCAGACTGGGAAGCCTTTGAAAAACAGGTCAAAGAGATTCTAAATGATGGTGCTTAAAATGAGATTTAAAGTAGGATACTAAAGATGAGACCAAGTTGTCTATCATACGACATCGCCTTCAAGGTGATGTCGTTTTCTTGTGTTCCCCTGCCTGAACTGCTATAATTCTAATGTTGCAATTTTATATATGGGCGACATGCAAGATAGTAAAAATGTTCTTAGCCTATTTTGAATAAGTATAGATGAATCAAGAATTTTATTTTTGTGTCTATTTAAATATATAATAGAGCATATAAAAGGGCATGATCTGATATTTTGCATACGCCAAGTAAAATCATAATAAATATAATTAGACAGATGAAGCGTAGAGCGTTGCAACCTATAGAAACATTGACTCTTCAAAAGGCAAGGTATGGAGGAAAACATGACTGAACTACTGGCTCCAGCAGGAAATATGGAAGCTTTAAAGGCTGCCATTTCTAATGGTTGTAATGCAATATACTTAGGTATGCAAAAATTTGGTGCACGTGCCTATTCATCTAATTTTGACCTAGAAACATTAGAGGAAGCTGTTAAGTATGCCCACCTTAGAGATGTAAAAATTTATGTGACAATGAATACCATTGTCTTTGAAAATGAAATTGAGGAAATGAAAACCCAGATGGACGCACTTAATAACATTGGTGTGGATGGTGTTATTGTTCAGGATCTGGCTGCTTTCGATTATATGGTTAGTAATTTTACCGATATGGAGGCCCATTGTTCAACACAAATGGGCATAGATGACTTAGAGGGCACATTACTATTAAAAGATCTTGGTGCAAAGCGGGTTGTACTGTCTCGTGAATTGGAAATAGAAAAGGTCAAAGAGATCAGAAAACTGGTCAAGGTGCCCCTTGAAATATTTGTACATGGTGCCCTGTGTATTTCCTACTCAGGAAACTGCCTTATGTCGGGTCTGATTGGCTACCGAAGCGGGAACCGGGGCAGATGTGTAGGTTCATGTAGAAAGCCTTTTGAACTCCTTGATAAAACAGATGGCACAAGCTTAGGAAAAAGCTACATTCTGTCAGCCAAGGATCTGAACACAATCGACCATATCAATGACTTAAAAGGGATAGACTCCCTAAAAATCGAAGGGCGGATGAAAGAACCTGCCTATGTGGCCAATGTTGTGTCAAAATATCGCAAAGCACTAGATAATACAGTGACAGAAAAAGATAAAGATGACCTTTATAAAACATTCAATAGAACATACACAAAGGGCTATCTCTTTCATGAAGACAAGAAAGACATCACCAATATATTAAGACCAAACAATAGCGGTTTCGAGGTCGGTCGAATCAGTAAGACAATGAAGGGCATGTACGAGATCACGCTGACACGTCCCTTAAATCAAAACGACATTATTAGAATCAGCCATAACAATGAAGACATCAACTTAACAGTTGTAAAGCTCTACGACAGAGATGGCAACTTGGTCAATAGGGCTGACAAAGTGTGCTATATCAAGATTAAAGAGAAACTCTCAAAGGGTGACTTGGTGTATGTCTCAAAGGATGTCCAGTATTATAAAGAACTGGAAGCCTCTCTTGATAAAGAATTTAAGCGTTTTAATCTCGACATGAAGGTGTATGCATATCCTGGAGCCAAACTCATAGTAGATGCTGAGGGACTGGGCTGTAACTATATGTATGAGAGTGATGACGTCTTAGAAGAGGCCATCAATAATCCAACAAGCCGAGACCAAGTTATAAAACAGTTATCTAAGCTAAATGACAGTATTTTTGAACTGGGGCATCTGGAATTTGATGAATGCAATGCCTTTATACCGGCTAAACTATTAAATACAGCAAGAAGACAGATTGTGGATGGGCTCTACGGGTCTAAGTTAAACAGACAGAAAAAGAGAACCAAGAGATCAAAATCTCCTGAAAAAATTGGTTTTGAACCTAAAAAGCCATATTTAACAGCAACAGTGAATACAAAGGCTCAGTATGATGCTTGTATTAGTCAAGGCATACATGAGGTTTACTTTGAAAACGTGATAAGAAGAAATCAAAATCAGTATAAAGAGAAAGATGGGCAAGTCCTAGTTGGCGGATACGGTGGCATTTATCACTATAAGAATAGCAATCCTTTTATTACAGACTACTCCTTGAATGTTGTTAATTCTAAGGCCTGCTATGAACTTTATAAACTAGGGGCAAAAAGGGTCACTTTGTCATACGAACTCAATAAAAAGCAAATTGATGACTTGATTCAAGCCTATAAAAAAGAAAATGACAGCTTGCCAGCCCTTGAAATGATTGTATATGGCAAGGCGCCCCTTCTTTTTACAAAATACTGTGCCATGAAAAAAATGGGTGAGTGTGGCACGTGTAAGACCAAAAGCTATGAATTAAAAGATGAACATGGAAGCTTCCCGATTCTTTCTCACGAAGACTGCTCCATGACCATATTAAATGGGAAGAACTTAAATCTTCTTGATGAGATGTCAAACATTCAAAACATTAAAGCCTTCCGACTAAACTTTACGGTTGAATCTGAAGCAGAGGTTGTAGATATTATTAAGAAGGCCCAAAGCAAACTTGATGGAAGTGGGTCTGAGTCAGTTTTTAATCAATCAACTGATACAAGAGGACACTTTAATAAAGAGATTATGTAGTAGGATTCACTTGATGATAAAACACTTTATCAAAGGTTCGTGGTGGACTTTGGTGGTGAGGTAAGATATATCATAAAAATTAGTTTAAAAGCCCAGAATCAAGTTATAACTTGGCTCTGGGCTTTTTTTGGTTTTCATTAATGAAAACTCGGTTAAATGTGTCTAATAAAAAACGACCCTAGAGATAACTCTAAAGTCGCTTCTTAATTGGCGGGAATGTGTGAGAATCGAACTCACCTAAGACGCTCTTAACGCCTCAAGACGGTGTTGAAGACCGCAGGGCACACCAGCACCCATCCACTCCCAAATATGTGCTAAACATTGATACCACTCAATTATAAGGACTAATTTCTCCACTGTCAAGGCAAAAGTAAAGATTGGATTAAAACACAGAAAAGTTCGAATATTATTTGTATATTATACAGGCAAGACTTAGTATCAATTTACAAACACATACTGTATAATATTGTATAGAATGCTGTGGAAATGACAGTTTCAGCATATGGAGGACATCATGAAAAAAGACATCTTCAAAGGTCATTTATTTTTACTCATAGTGGTCGTAGCCAGTCTGGCATCTGGATTTATAGAGGGTTTTGTTCCTAAAATGTTTGAAGACATACTCAGACAAATGTTGTTTTTGGGAGGACCAGTGCTTGTCTATCTAGTGGTTACTAAGAAAAGCGTGGTACGGACACTGCGCTTAAATCCGATTTCTTTCAAGAATATACTGATTTTGGTGCTTGTGGCCTTTGTCATGCAGCCAGCTGTCTACTTACTGGCGTCTATAGCTCAAATCATCTTTGGCAATCAACTTGAATTCCTATTTTCTGACTTAGCCAATCAGCCATTTTGGTACCTAATTATCACCGTTGCCATTATGCCATCAATATTTGAAGAATTGGTGCTCCGAGGCGTTGTTATGGACGCATACAGGGGACAAACACTTTATACGGTCATTATTATGAACGGTCTCTTGTTCGGTCTCTTTCACATGAACTTGAACCAGTTCGTCTATACTTTTTTTATTGGTGTGGTCCTATCCTTAAGCGTCTACTATACAAACTCAATTTTCGCGGGTATGATTATTCACTTTGTGAATAACTTTTTAAGTATTTATGTTATGGCATTTCCAGAGTCCATGTATTCCAAGTTCGAACTTTGGCTCTTTGCCCTTGAAACACCAGTGGATATTGTTAAATTCATTGTGATTGGTACAATTAGTTTCTTGCTCACATTTAGAATTGTTAATGCTATGGGCAGAAGAAACAAGAAGCACTACATACACGATGCCACACTCATAAGTTATGAACCTATCATGAATTGGCCGCTGGTTGTACTTGTGGGGCTGTTTTTATCATTTAGTATACTCCTAACCATGGCTATTTCGAGTTTTGGGTAAAAAGAACTACAACTTGTCACCTTCCTGTTACTATTAAAAGACTGGAATCAACTATAATGGCAAAAGGGAGGGTATGTCATGAAAAAAATTTTAGGACTGTTTGTGACATCTGCTCTGATCGTTACGGGTTGTCAGGCAGACAAGGCACAAGTGGGTGCGGTGGAGTACGAAACAAGACCTGCAAAGGTTGTTGAAAAAAGAGAGCCCACTGAAGCTGAAAAAATTATGGAAGACTTTAATAGACTTTTAGCAAAAGAACCAAGAGAAGATGAAGTCTATGATTTTATAAAATCTAAGATAAAAAAAGTATCAACTGAGTATGCCGATGAGTTGGTCATTGGTTACGAACGCGTTCAAAATTCAACTTTTAGAAATAGACATCAATTTATGATGAAAGATGAAGTCCAGGCCATTTGTATTAATAATTTTAAATTAGGTGGTGTGCCAGAAGACCTATCTACAGTCAAAGATGTTGGCCTTAGAATATACATCGAAGACTTGAAAAAACAGGGTATAAACTTGTTGTAAAGGATGGCAAGTACCTGCCCGAAATTGACTATACCTTCTATGATGGATTCAAAGAATATATATCAGAAGAAATGGTGACATACTTAGACCTCATGGAATTTAGAAAGGAACTTCTTTTTGATGCAGATCAGAGGCTTCCAATCACATGGGATGAAGTCTTTGATAGAATTATAAAATTTGAAAGTTTCTTAACGCGTTTTCCAGATTCGCAAAAGCGGGATACAGTATGGCTTAACTATGAGTACTATACAAAGCTTTATTTGTATGGAACGGAAGGCACACCCGCCTTTAACCATTCTAACAATGAACTGGATGACTGGTTAAAAGTCAGCTATTCTAATATCTATTTAGGGAACACAGGCAGTGAATTTATTAAGTATTTTAGAGACTACCTCCAAGTTATGGACAGTGAAGAGTATGTGCTGACAGAAGCGGTTGACTCAGAACGAAATACAGTGCTTTATAATTTGGATATGCAGCTCATTTACTAAATTGAATTAAAACAGAAGTTTATCACTGAGTTTACTGGTGATATTACTTTTAAAATGTATAACAAGCGTCATCGAATTGATTTCGAAGACAGTCTAGGAGACACAGCCCTTTGGGATGTGTCTTTTTTGATCAGAAATCATAGCGTCTAAAGATAACCCTTATAGAAATAATGCTGTGTTTTGGTAATGGTATAAAAGTGTATGTATATAATGTAGAATTCCTTAGGGAACTTTTAAGGTAGATAATGATTTTAAGTGTATCGACTATGAAAGCGAGGCATTTAATGCGCCTTTTTGATACTGTTTCTCAAGTTACGCATTATTTTAAGTATATTAAAACACTGAATAAGAAAGCGGTGTTTTTTATTGTCATTATATTAGTGGCAATAAACATCTTATACTCGATGGTTTTCAACGCTCAACTTACAGAGTTGAAAAATGAATCTGTATCTCAACAGGTCAATCAGGTTCAGGTCATGATGAATGTGATAAAACGTAGTTTGCTGACCATATATGATGACATCAATGTGATTCGGCGGTCCGATGAGTTTACAAATTATATAGCAGAGCCAAATGAGACAAACAAGACAGAAGTTGAAATGCTCTTTAGCAGAATTGCATCAAGCAAGGATGGTTTTACCCAAATTCGATATATTGACAAAACCGGCATGGAAAGCATTCGTGTCAATATAAAAAAGCGTTTTAATAGAAGTTGTGGAGAAAGATCAGCTTCAGAATAAATCTGAACGATATTATTTCTCAGAAACGCTCAAATTATCCAGTGAAGAAATGTATGTTTCTGAGTTTGACTTAAATATTGAAAATGGAGTGGTTGTAAAGCCTTTCGAACCTACCTTCAGATGCGCTATGCCTATCTATCAAGAGGGTCGTGTTATTGGTGTTTTGGTCATAAATTACGATGGTTTATTTTCTTAGAATCACTTAGACCGTATATTACCATAGATAAGAATGGACATGAACTTGGCATACTGGACCACTTCTATTACTGGCCAATAAAAGCCTTAGCACTTCTTCAGAGGATTCATACGATCCGGATAATTTGAAGTTTGAGTTTTCCTACAAACAAAATCCGATCGTGAACCAAATCTATGAAGAAAATTACGGAACGATACAACACGATAACTTGAACTATAGTTTTTCAACATTACAATTTCCTGACCAGCCTCTGTATTTCAGATCAAATGAACATAGGTGGAAAGTGGTGAGTATGTATGACTTTAATATGCTTTTAAATGGCAATAAACACATGCTCATACATTATCCATTTTTAAGATATATTGTGATTGTTTTTTCGGCAATTATCTCAATTATGATTTATGGCTTTACGAAGGTGAAAGAGGAGAATGAGTTGATGCTTAGGGCATCGTCTTATATTTCCGATTACACCCACGATGGAATTTTGATTGCAGACAAACATCTAAATATATTGTTTAGCAACCAAGTGTTTGAAAACATTATAGGCTATAATCTTGAATTTCTTCGTGGTAAGTCAGCCTTAACGTATTTATTTCAAGCAGCGAATCTAGGCAGTCATGAGGCAGGAAATGCTTGGGAGGGCAATGTTTGGATACAGACCAAAGATGACCTGTATATAAATAAGCACTTGCTCATAAGAACCGTTCAGGGTAAAAATGGTAAGCCTGCTTATTATATAGGTATTTATTCGTCATCCAAGCTAAATACTGCAGATGATAGTATTGAAAATTTCGCCAGTGACTTGCCAAATTACGCAGAAAAGTATGATTTAAATGCTCTTTCTGCAAAAATCAATGATTTTGTTTCTTTGCATGAAAACGTGTTGGCGGTGAGTCTGCGAATTCACGAATTTTCACGAATGACACACCTGCTGCCAGATTATGGCGAAACTATACTTTTAAACAATTTAACACTGGAGTTTAGGTCATTTATGCATGAAGATATGATGATGTTTGCACCTATGAATGAATTGGTTCTCATTCTTATTGATATGAAAAACAACACCAGTGATGTTGAGGAAATTTGGAGGCGAATTGATTTATCAATAGCAACTTAAATTACGGTCATTTGAACGAAATGAAAATAAATTATTCTTGCGGGATGGCTGTTTACCCAAATGCAAGTGGGTCTGTTTCAGAAATGGTGAATCAGTCACTTATAGCACTTATTGCTAATACCAAGGTCTTGCAGGTGCCTTACGTTTTATACAGTGCTGATATTTCTAATATTGTGCATAGGGATCTCGCCATTCAATCCACGGTTGAAAATGGTCTTGACAACAATGAGGTTTACCCAGTCTACCAAGTGCAGCAGAGTGTAAAAGATCGATCCATTGTTGGTCTTGAGATATTGGCTAGGTGGAAGAGTGGACAGTTTGGTGAGATTCCACCCGATACTTTTATTCCATTGATGGAGAAAAGCAAGCCATTAAACGACTGGGCATATATATGCTCAAACAAGTCATAGCTGAATTTAAAGAGCATGACATTCAAGTCAAGAAGGATTTTAAAATATCATTGAATCTAACCAGCCAGGAGTTTATGGATGTTCGGGTCATTTCGGAAATACTATTTCTAATTGGGCAAAGTCAATTTGAACTCAGTAATTTGTGTATTGAAATTACTGAAAGTGTAATTCTTGAGAATATTTCAGACGCCAATTCTATGATTCATTTCTTGAATGAACGAGGTGTTGTCGTAGCTATTGATGATTTTGGAACAGGTTTTTCATCTCTAAGCTATTTAAAACAGCTCAAAATTAATAAACTCAAAATAGACAGGATGTTTATTATGGATTATCCCCATGAGGATGATGGTTCAATTCTTCAGGGCATTGTTGAGATTACCAAACGATTGAGGATTGATACGATTATTGAAGGTGTTGAAACAGAAGAACAAATGGATTTTATAAGGCATTTAAACTGTGAAACAGTTCAAGGGTACCATATTAGCAAACCGGTTAGAATTAAAGAATTAAAAAGATTTTCTCTAAACGATAAAAACCTCTGGTTATAGACACCAGACGGTTTTTATCGTTTAATTTCTTAGTTTTAATTAATAAAATTCACTTAGTGTTTCACTTAAGAGTCTTGTAAAATTGGGGTTGAAGACAAACTTCAATTTGTATTTTACAAGTGCTTACTTATACTTGAATACATTTGAAATGCATATAATTCTACTTTTAGTCCCTGTGTCTTTCTATTTGTTGGGCTTTTTTACACTGGGCTGACTGCTAAAGGTGAATTTGCTTTCTTCGCCCTTTAAAAGTCGAACAAGGTTGCTTCTATGTCTGTAAATGACAAATGCCCCAAGAAAGGCTGCCCAGCCAACAAACTGTAAAGACATTCCCATAAAATAACTAAAGACAGGGAATGCAGCTGCAGATAGAATTGACCCCATAGACATAAAGCCTGATAGTTTAATAACTGCAAACTGAAAAACGATTAAAATAAGAGCAAGAACAGGGTTTGTTCCTACAATCATACCCGCTGTGGCTGCGACACCCTTACCGCCTTTGAATCCCAGTGTAACAGGATAACAATGGCCGATAACAGCAAATGCACCACAAATTACAGCGCCGTCTTGTCCCATAAAGTGGTGACCAATAAGTGCAGACGCCAAGCCTTTTGAGAAGTCTCCCAAGAATGCTACAGCACCGGCTTTCTTTCCAAGCGTACGAATAACATTCGTCGCTCCAGTGTTGCCGCTTCCATACTCTCTAATATCGATGTTGCCCATCCATTTGCTTACAAGAAATGAAAAAGGGATACTTCCCAGCAAGTAACCGATACCGATCAGTAGGAATATCTTTGTATCTAACATGTCATACCTCCCATACAAACCTATTTTAACACAAGTTGTGGTTCAATAACTATACTAATAAATTGGAAAATGATACAATTAGAATAGTTAAGTTAATAAATGGGGGTCTCGCAATGAAGGAGTTTCAATTATCATCAGCAGATGGTCTCTTGCTTCAAGGGAAGCACTGGACGAGTGATAAAAAGGTTAAAGCTGTGGTTCAAATAGCACATGGAATGGCAGAGCATATAGACAGATATGACAGCTTTGCAAACTACTTAACCGATGCGGGAATAGAAGTCTATGGACATAGTCATCGAGGGCATGGAAAAACTGCAAAAACCAAGGATGATTTGGGCTACTTAGCATCATCAGGCGGCTGGGATTTGCTAGTGGATGACATTACTGACATTACAAAAATGATAAAAGGTGAAATGCCAGCTGTTCCATTATTTATTCTCGGCCATAGTATGGGGTCGTTTGCGGTTCGAAATGTCTTGAGAAAGAATGCCATGGATTATGATGGCGCTATTATCATAGGAAGTGGCTGGCAGAATACTGTAACAGTCAAAACAGCACAAGTTTTGGCGTCGGTGGTGAATGCAGTCACAGATGAGAAAAGCAGATCCAAATTTATGGATATGGTTCTTTTTAGCGGTTACAACAATAGTGTCAAGGACAGTAGAACATCCTTGACTGGCTTACAAGAGACCATGAAATGGTTAGAAATTACATAGATGATCCATACTGTGGATTCTTATGTACGTCAAGTTTTTACCGTGACTTGATTACTGGCGTTAGCCGGGTGATGAAAACAAGTGGGCTTGAGAATATTCCCGCAGAAATGCCAATACTTATTGCTTCAGGGGACAAAGATCCCGTTGGAAACAAGGGGAAAGGTGTTAAAAAGCTGTATGATGTTTACAAGCAGAATGGCCTGAAAAATGTGGACATGAAATTGTATCCGCAGGGACGCCATGAAATTCTCAATGAAATGAACAGAATGATTGTATTTGAGGATATAAGAAACTGGATATTAGAACGCGTTTAAGAAGAAATGTAAAAATAGACTATAAATTTATATTAGATATAGAGATGTGAGTGCGCTCACAAACAAGTGTGGATTCATGTGACATGATGTCAGCACTGCTGACAAAAGGAGGGATTATGTCAAAACCGACCAGGCAAAAGCTTTGTGAAGCGGCCATTGATCTTTTTTTCTCAAGAGGGTTATGACGGTGTAACGACAAAGAAAATAGCTGAGGTGGCTGGTGTAAGCGAAATGACATTGTTTAGACACTTTGGTTCAAAGACCAACTTGTTTCAAGATGCTTATGATACATACCTGTATCAGCCCAATTTTGAATCTTTGTTTCAAACAGGATTAAAGGGGGATTTAGAAAAAGACTTGCTTAGAATAGGGCATGTTTATCTTGATGTTTTGAATATGAATAAATCACTCATTATGATGGAAATTAGGTCTCAGTCACAAGATTCACAGGAGAGACCCCCTCTGACAAAGGCACCGCGCCTGTTTAAGAATCAAATGATAAAGTACCTTGATCAGTTAAGGAAAAAAGGTGAAATTAAAGATGAGAATCCTGAACTGATCGCTGTAGCCTTTATTAGTAGCATATTGGGGCATTTTTTTTAGAGAAACTGTATGCCATGGAACAATAACAGATATTAATGCACAAGAAGGTATTGAGTATAGTATAAAGATGTTTGCCAAAAGCATTTCTATAAGCTGAAAATACAGGGATACATAAGTGTGTCTAATTTAAAGATCGAAAAAAAGCGCCGTGAAAACGGCGTTTTACAACACCTCGTATGGTAGTGAGTACTAACTGTGTCCCCTTGCATATTTCAAATTGGTAATTTCTTTAAAAGAACATGCATAAATAATGGCGAATTTGGTATATATAATGAGTGCTTTTATAAGGCGTAATAATAATTTAAGGGTGGATTAAGTGCAGACTACGATTTTTCTCATAGGCGTTTATGGTTGACGGATTTTGACCGCTCATATACTCATTTGAGGGCTTTGGTTTATAGAGATCAATCCAGATTTTAGGGATGACGTTAAAGTCATGTTTTACAGGTCGTTCATTTAGAAGTAATTACTGACTATGAAGCGATACAAAGAGGTGTATTGTAAATGGAATATTTGAGACACGCCGGAATTGATGTTGGATCAACGACGGTAAAAGCCGTTGTAATGGATGAAAAAGGGACAATACTATTTTCGACATACAAGCGTCATTTTTCAGATGTGAAAAGCGCAGCCTTGGAACTATTTAAGTCTTTAGAAAAGCATTTAATGAACACTAATTTTACACTCGGAGTAACAGGATCAGGTGGATTGATGCTTGCAGAAGTGCTTGATTTGCACTTTGTTCAAGAAGTTGTTGCGAGCTCATCAATGATTCGTAAACATCATAGTGATGTTGATGTTGCCATCGAACTTGGTGGTGAGGATGCAAAAATAACATACTTTGGACATGCGCTTGAGCAAAGAATGAATGGCGTGTGTGCAGGGGGGACTGGAGCGTTTATAGACCAGATGGCAAGTTTGTTAAGCACAGATGCAGCGGGTCTTAATGAGCTAGCCAAGGCTCACAACGTCATTTATCCCATCGCATCAAGATGTGGGGTTTTTGCAAAATCAGATATCCAACCCTTATTAAACGAGGGCACCCCAAAAGAAGATATTGCTGCGTCTGTTTTTCAAGCTGTTGTAAATCAGACCATTAGTGGACTGGCATGTGGTAAACCCATACGTGGCAAGGTGGCTTTTTTAGGTGGTCCCTTGTATTTTTTTATCTGAGCTTAGAGAACGCTTCATTGATACGCTTGGGCTGGATAAAAAAGATTTTGTATTTCCTGACAATGCCCAGTATGCTGTGGCCATTGGGGCAACTCTTGAAAGTTTAAACAGTAAGCCTATGAGGTGGACAGGTCTAAAGTCCAAGTTGAATAATATAAGTCAAAAAAGAGCCACAAAAGTGGAACATTTAGACCCTTTGTTTGAAAGTGAAGAAGCCTATGCGGATTTTATTGAGCGACATAAGGCACATGAAGTGGCAAAGGCGGATCTAAAAGCCCACCAAGGCAATTGTTATCTTGGCATTGATGCAGGGTCTACCACGACGAAAATGGCTTTGATTGATGAACAGGGAAGACTATTGTTTTCACATTATGGGTCCAATGAAGGCAGTCCGCTTCAGTCGGTTATTAAGGCCTTAAAAAAACTGTATAAAGAAATGCCAAAGGGGCTTAGAATCTCCAAGGCGGCAGTGACTGGTTATGGGGAACATCTTTTGAAGTCGGCACTGAGAATTGATTATGGTGAAATTGAGACAGTGGCCCATTATAAGGCTGCGGAGTTTTTTCAGCCTGGAGTAGATTTTGTTCTTGATATTGGCGGACAGGACATGAAAAGCCTGAAAATTAGAAAAGGCTATATTGAGAGTATTATGCTCAATGAGGCCTGTTCATCAGGTTGTGGGTCCTTTATTGAGACTTTTGCAAAATCTATGGAGTATGATGTGGCTTCTTTTGCCCAAACGGCACTATTTGCCTCTGAACCAGTGGACTTAGGTACAAGGTGTACTGTTTTCATGAACTCAAAAGTCAAGCAGGCACAAAAAGATGGTGCTGGTGTGGGTGATATTTCAGCTGGAATTTCCTACTCAGTTATTAAGAACGCCCTTTATAAGGTTATACGCCTTAGAAAAATAGAAGAACTGGGATCAAAAATAGTCGTACAAGGTGGCACGTTTTATAATGATGCGGTTCTTCGCAGTTTTGAAAAAATAACGGGTAGAGATGTTGTCAGACCAGATATAGCAGGTGCTATGGGTGCTTTTGGAGCTGCTCTAATCGCTAAAGACAACCATATGGAAGATGAGGTTTCAACCATTTTGACTAGCGATATGCTGGATGGTTTAAAGTGGATATATCCAGTCAGCGTTGTGGTCTTTGTGAGAACAGATGCTTATTAACCATTAATAAGTTTTCAAATGGAAATAGATTTATATCAGGCAATAGGTGTGAGAGGGGATCTGGAGAAAAGATCAAGGTTTCAGACACGCCAAATATTTATGACTTCAAGTATAAACGTGTGTTTGACTACACTTCATTAAATGAACAAGAGGCCTATAGGGGAACTGTAGGGATTCCACGAGTGCTGAACATGTATGAGCATTATCCATTTTGGCACACATACTTTACAAATTTAGGCTACAAGGTTGTTCTATCTGATGAATCGTCTAAAGAGATATACACGAAAGGTATGGACAGTATACCATCAGAATCGGCATGTTATCCTGCAAAACTGGCGCATGGTCATATAGAAAATTTACTTCATAAAAAACCAGATTTTATATTTTATCCCTGCATTCCTTATGACATTAAGGAATCAAAGGCATCCAACAATAATTTTGCATGTCCTATTGTGACCAGTTATCCAGAAACCATCCATGCCAATATGGAATCTGTGGAAAAGAGTCCTGTGAATTTTATGAAACCATTCTTACCGCTGGATATGCCTAAGAGAATGGAATCCAAACTATATGACTTATTCAAACAAGAAGGGCTTGAAAGAAAAGACCACAAAAAAGCGGTTGATTCAGCCTACAAGGCTCTTGCGTTATACAAGGCGGATGTGCGCAAGAAGGGTGAGGAGATAATGCATTGGATTGAGAAAAATGGTGCCAAGGGCATTGTTTTATCAGGTCGGCCTTATCATGTGGACCCTGAAATAAACCATGGTATCCCCCAGCTAATCAGCAACTATAACATAGCGGTGCTCAGTGAGGATTCGGTAGCACATCTAAAAGAGGTACCAAGACCTTTGAGGGTTGTTGACCAGTGGATGTTCCATACAAGGTTGTATAATGCAGCGGCTTATGTGGCGACGAAAAAAGACCTGGAACTCGTCCAGCTAAACTCTTTTGGATGCGGACTGGATGCTGTAACCACAGACCAAGTGCAAGAGATTCTTGCAAGCACTGGAAAACTCTATACGTTACTGAAGATAGATGAAATAAATAACTTGGGAGCTGTCCGTATAAGACTGAGATCACTTATAGCGGTAATGAATGAACGTGAAGACACTCAATTATTACCTCTGCCTGACAAAATGCAAGACAGGCTGGTTTTTGAAAAGAGCATGAAAAACGACTATACTGTATTGTCACCGCAAATGTCACCGATTCACTTTGAATTGTTCGAGGAGGCCTTTAAGTTACAAGGCTATAACTTCAAGGTGCTTCCAGATGTGAACCGTCAAGCCATTGATCTGGGACTTAAGTATGTGAACAACGATGCATGCTACCCATCGATACTTGTTGTGGGCCAAGTCATGCAGGCCCTGTTGTCGGGAGAGTACGACACGCATAAAACGGCTGTAATTATGTCTCAGACAGGCGGAGGGTGCCGGGCAACCAATTATATAGCTTTTATCAGAAAAGCTCTTAAAGACGCTGGAATCGACCATGTGCCGGTTATTTCACTTAATGCTGGTGGTCTTGAGAAAACCCAGGTTTCAATTTGGATATTAAGTCTCTAAAAAGACTGAGCATGGCCATGATTTATGGTGATTTACTCATGAGGCTTCTTTACAAGGTTCGGCCATATGAAGCGGATGCTGGGTCAGCAAATGCGCTTCATAAGAAATGGATGGATCGATGCAAGTCAGCCTTAAAAGACGCCAGTCGCAAAGAATACAAAAGTCTTATTGGACAAATTGTCACTGATTTTGACAATTTGCCACTGAAAGATGTGGACAAGCCTAAAGTTGGAATTGTTGGAGAAATTCTAGTGAAGTTCCATCCTGGTGCCAACAACGACTTGGTTGAATATTTGGAGTCTGAAGGCTGTGAAGCTGTGGTTCCAGACTTTGCAGATTTTATGCTCTATTGTGGTTATAACTCAGTGGTCAAATATGAAGAACTATCTGGTACTTATAAATCTATGGTGGGGGGCAACCTGCTCATACGATATATTGAGCACTACAGAAAAGAAATGAAATTACGACTAAAAACAGTTCGAGGTTTACGCCTCCTGAGGCCATTAAACATCTGGCTGACAAGGCTTCAGAGGTGCTCTCTGTTTGTAATCAAACAGGGGAGGGCTGGTTTTTAACAGCAGAAATGATGGAACTTTTAGAGTCTGATGTGAATAATATTGCTTGTCTTCAACCCTTTGCCTGTCTGCCGAATCATATCACTGGCAAGGGCATGATCAAGGCGCTTAAGAGGATTTTTCCCAAAGCCAATATTGCACCAATTGATTTTGATCCAGGGGCCAGCGAGGTGAATCAGATCAATAGACTGAAATTGATGCTCTCAACAGCATTTGATTCTTTATAGCATTTTCTGGTATAATCATGGAGGCTTTAGTATTTGCTAAGGTCTCCTGTTTGATTGTGTGAAAACAGGAACGTGATAGTGACGCAATAGTATGAATTGTATGAAGAGTCCGAAAATTCGTTTTTAAAGAAAAACTTTAAAGAAAATTTTGATGAAAAACGTTTTACTTCTCGATTCTTTTTGCTAAAATATTGTTGTGTAACTCTTATCAAAATGACAAGTTCATATTGAAAATCATACATATTTATTTTTATGGACTTGCCACAAGTAAATTTCCTAATAAGAAAGGGAGTCGTGTGAATGTCTTACGTAAATGAAGTATTTGAACGCGTTCAAGCTAGAAATTCAAGTGAACCTGAATTTCTACAAGCAGTTGAAGAAGTATTTGAATCTCTAGAGCCTGTACTAGCTCAACACCCTGAATTTGTTGAAGCAAACATTCTTGAAAGAATGACAGAGCCTGAGCGTCAAATTATTTTCCGTGTACCTTGGGTAGACGATGCTGGCAAACTACAAGTGAACCGTGGTTTCCGCGTTCAGTTCAACGGAGCAATTGGTCCTTACAAGGGCGGTCTTCGTTTCCACCCATCTGTATACCTTGGCATTGTTAAGTTCCTAGGTTTCGAGCAAATCTTCAAGAACTCACTAACTGGTCTACCAATCGGTGGCGGTAAAGGTGGTTCTGACTTCAATCCAAAGGGCAAGTCAGATGCGGAAGTTATGCGTTTCTGCCAGTCTTTCATGACTGAGCTTCAAAGACATATTGGCCCAGATGTTGATGTACCTGCTGGTGATATCGGTGTTGGTGGTCGTGAAATTGGCTACATGTATGGCCAGTACAGAAGAATCCGTGGCGCATTTGAAAACGGCGTTCTTACTGGTAAAGGTCTTAAGTATGGTGGTTCTTTAGTTCGTACGGAAGCAACTGGTTTTGGTCTGGTTTACTTCGTAGACGAAATGCTAAAGCACAACAAGATGGAGATGGCTGGTAAGACAGTTGTTATCTCTGGTTCTGGTAATGTTGCTATCTACGCTTGCAAGAAAGCCACTGAGCTGGGTGCAAAAGTTGTAGCAATGTCTGATTCTTCAGGTTATATCTATGACGCTGATGGCATCAAGCTAGACACTGTTAAGAGACTTAAAGAAGTTGAGCGTAAGAGAATCAAAGAATATGTTGCTGAGCATGCATCTGCTGAATACCATGAAGGTCGTGGCGTTTGGGGCATCAAGTGTGACATCGCTCTACCTTGTGCAACTCAAAATGATATTCACCTAGAAGACGCTAAGCTTCTTGTAGCGAATGGTTGTAAAGTGGTTGGTGAAGGCGCAAACATGCCTACAACAAACGAAGCAATCAAGTACCTTCTTGAAGAAAAAGTTCTACTTGCACCTGCTAAAGCTGCAAATGCTGGTGGTGTTGCAACTTCAGCTCTAGAAATGTCACAGAACTCAATGCGTTACTCGTGGACTTTCGAAGAAGTTGATGCTAAGCTAAAGCAAATCATGATTGATATTCATACAAATGCTGCAGCTGCTTCTGAAAAGTATGGTCTAGGTTACAACCTAGTTGCTGGTGCAAACATTGCAGGCTTCCTAAAGGTAGCTGAAGCAATGGTGGCTCAAGGCAACTACTAATGGAATGATCCAAATCTTTGATTTGGAGTATCATTCCTTACACCGGAACGAAGTGTAGTGTGTGCTCCTAACTGCACGTGAAACGTGTGAACAAATCTTTGATTTGGAGTATCATTCCTTACACCGGAACAAAGTGTAGTGTGTGCTCCTAACTGCACGCGAAGCGTGTGAAACAATTCTTTGATTTGGAACTTTTCTTACTGTAACTGTACTTTAATATGTAATCTGACGATTTAAATGATATAACATAAAAAAAGGGACTGCCAATTGGCAGTCCCTTTTAGCTTGTATAATATTATAATAGGATGGTCTTAAATAGGCTGTGACATCACTACGTTATGGGAAGCGCTACTTTGATTTGCTTTTTTTTATAGTCTTCCACTGTAGATAAAAGAGTTTTAATGGCTTCGCCTTGTGTGGCCCAAGAGGTAACCAAGCGCACAGCAGAATGTGTTTTATTCACTTCTTCCCACACATAAAAATCATAGGATTTTTCAAGATCTGCAATAAGATCATTTTCTAAAATAGGAAAAATCTGATTCGTTTGTGGTTCAACAAGGAAGGCATAGCCCAGTGCTTCAAATCCTCTAGATAACTTTTTAGCCATAGTCATGGCATGCTGAGACAGTTCATAGAATAGTCGGTCACGAAACAAGGTTTCAAATTGTATGCCTATCAGACGTCCCTTGGCGAGCATGCCGCCACTTTGCTTTATAATGTGACGCATACCTTGATTGAGTTCATCATTTTGGATGAGTAAAATCTCACCAAGCAAAGCCCCATTTTTGTTCCGCCAATGAAGAAAGCATCTGTCAACTCATACATGTCTTTAAGGGTTAAGCCATATTCAGGTTGGCATAAAACTGTACCAAGGCGTGCTCCGTCACAATAGAGGAGCAAGTCATTCTTTAGGCAAAAGGCTCTTAAGTCTTTAATCTCAGACTTTGTATAGACTGTGCCAAGTTCTGTTGGATTAGAAATATAGACAAGCTTTGGGGACACCATATGTTCATCAGTATGGGCTTGCAAAACTGATTGGATGTGATCGCATGTCAACTTGCCATTTCTAGTTGCTACCGTGCATATTTTATGACCTGAGGCTTCAATTGCACCTGCTTCATGAACAGCAATGTGGCCTGATTCAGCAGCTATACATGCCTGGTGTGGTCTTAGGAATGCACGTATTGCAATTAGGTTAGTTTGTGTGCCACCACTTATCAGATGAACACACGCCTTGTCATCTTCAACGGCTTTTTTCATATACTTCACCGTATTTAGACTGTAGCTGTCTAGCCCGTAACCAGGCTCCTGATGAAGGTTATTTTCAACCAAGGCATCAAGTATTCTTGGATGCGCACCCTCACTATAATCATTTTTAAAACTGTATTTCATAACAAGACCTCCTAATAATTCAAATCACCAGTAATTTTCTAGTGGATCAAATCTCTAGTCTATAAGTCCACTTCTTTTATCTAATCAGAGCAACTTGCAAAATATCATTTGGGAACCCATGCCAACCATATAGATATTTAAGAATCATAAATTCTATATGGTTGGCATGGATGTGGTTATGTGGTTTTGCAAGCGCCTGAATCTATAAAACAATAATATAATACAACACTTGAAAGTTCAACTAATTTTACTGTTTGCATTTGTTTCTCAAACGGACTTGATTGAGACGGATATGGGCCTAAGAATAAGAAAACACTCCCATTAGGAGTGTTAAGCTTATAGGAAAACTTCGAAAGACTGCGTTACAATAAAAAACCGCTTAAATCACGTATTCCAATACGCTCATTAAGCGGTTTTTATCCGCATCTTGTCTTTCGAGGTTTCCTAGGAGTTCTCATCTAGTTGACAGAATCATCGCCATATTCTTGTTGGAGTTCAGAAAACTCAAGACTAATGGCATGTTGTCTATCATGTTGTCTTTGAGAAGCAGAGTAGTCCTTGGCATCAAATCCGATATAGCTTGTTTTAACGGGAAGTGAGAAGGTAAACTTTGAACCCTTTCCAACCTCACTGTCTAGAACCAGTGTGCCTCCATGCAAATCAATAATATTTTTAACCAGAGACAAGCCTATTCCGTTGCCTTCGTGGTTACGATTAAGTGTGGTATCCACTTGAGCAAATCTGTCAAAAATTTTACTTTGGTTTTCTTCGCTGATGCCAATGCCATGATCTAATACAGATACAAATATATTGTCACCGGAATCATCATAGTGAATTTTAACTTTGACTTCGTCCGATTTCTGGGAGAATTTGATGGCGTTTGACAAGAGGTTCATGATGACTCTCTCAATCTCAAACGGATCACATTCAACCACAGCCTCGTCAATTTCTGTATTGATGAGTATGCGAATTTGCTTCTTATCCGCGTAGGGCTGGATAGCCAGCGTAAGTTCTTCAACCAAATAGACAATGTCAACAAGATCTATATTGAGTGAGTATTTATCCGCATCCATCTTAGTGATGTCTATAAGGTTATTGACCACGCGCAAGAGTCTGTAGCTGTTGCTCTTGATAATGTTTGTGAAGTTGCCAGCATTCTCAAGAAGCTTGTCGTAGTTTTGCTTGCTAATGTAGAGCTCATTTAGCTGTATAGCGCCTAAAATAACGTTTAGGGGTGTTCTAAGTTCATGAGATAGATTTATGAAGTAGTCGTTTTTAAACTTCTCATGTCTAATAATTTCATCATATAATTGTCTGTTCTCATCAAGTTTTTCTCGGAGCTGCTTGGTTCTGGAGTTAACCTTGGACTGCAGGGTGTTTCCTCTATAAATGAGGAAGAGTATAACAGCAATAGAAAGTCCAAGTATTATATTAAAAAGCTTGAGATAGAAATCTTCACGGCTACCAATATCAAAATCAGAGAGCCATTTGTTGTTGAGTTTGGTAATATATCCAGATTTTTTTTGAGTTAGAATATAAGAATCGAGCTTATGAAGCAAAGTATCGCTATTTGCCCAGTACCCTGTATTCTTAAAATAAAGTTTCTGGTCAACAAACTCTATACCTTCCATTTCATAGTGGTCAAGAACGGAGTTGGCTTGATGGAAGGGGAGGATTGCAATATCGATTTCCTCAGCCTTCAGGGCATCAAACACATCCGAGATTGTTTCGTAATCAAGTATGTTTTCAACCGGCGTGAGGGAAGAAATATAGTCATCAATTTCTTGTCCCTGTTTGATACCGATTGTGTTGCCACTAAACTTAGTAGAGGCTTCATAAAAACTGTGTAGATCATCAGGGTGAATGTCCCTAGCCTGGCTTCTCATTGCATACAAGTAGTACTCCTGTACAAATAGGGGGAGAGACTTGTCTCCGTGAATGGACTTGTAAAAAGAGCCGTCATAGAATAAATCACCGTGGTCTTTAAACTGATCTAAGGCCTGATCCGGTGGGTAGAGCTCAATGTTTAGCGTGTATCCCTCATCTTTGGCAAAAGCTTTTACAAAGTCTATAGCATAGCCGGCTGGTCTGCCATCTACATCAAAAAAGACAAAGGGATAGTCGTTGTTATGTCCTATGACTGTTAATGTTTCTGGTTCAGCAAAGCCATATGGAGTTGTCATGATAATCAGTAAAATGAGAAGTATACTCAATCTAATTATGCGACTCATACGCATAACCTCCATTATTGTGTCGTTGTGCAGCTTATTCTGTAATGCGCTCTTGCATATTTTCAGAGGCTTCTTCAGGCGTTATTTGCCCAGTCAAGGCCTTGGTGACTTCGTTTTGTAGAATATAAGATATTTTATCATAATATGCAACACGTGGTCTTGGTTTTGCACTATTGAAGTATGGCAACATATTATCTATAAAAGGCATTTGTTCAATAATATCAGGATCAGAGTAAAGACTTTTAAGAATAGGTAGATAATTATGTGTTAAAACCATCTCTTTTTCTTTTTTCTTCACTAATCATAAATTTAATGAACTCAGCCGCTTCTTCCTTGTGCTCAGAATGCTTAGAAATCATAAACATCCAACCGCCAAATGTGCCATGACTTGAGCCATTTGCAGTGAAGGATGGAAGTGGAGCCACTTGAACCTTGCCCTTGACAGAAGATGAATCTTCGTTTAGTTTTCGCCATCCGGCTGGCCAATCACGCATGAAAATCAGATTTTCATCTAAAATTGTTTTCTGACATCACCACTGGTGTATGTCGTTACATCAGGGGGCACGATGCCATGGGCATAAATCATGTCGACCATCATATTCAGAGCTTCTTTGGCCTCACTTGTATTAAGAGCAAGGTCTTGGCCATTTTTGAAGACTGCACCATTATTGCTCCAAAGATATTCAAGATAGTTGCATGTTAAGCCTTCGTATTCATACCATGAGCCGGCAAGACCATACATGTTCGTTTCGCCATTCATAATGATCTTAGATGTCTGAATGAGATCATCCCAAGTTTTAGGCACGGGACGGCCGTACTTTTCAAGTAAATCAGACCGGTAAAAAAGCATCCCAGAATCAATTCTATATGGAATAGCATAGAGTTCATTGTTAATGGTGCCTGCATCAACGGCACTTTCTAGAAGGCTGGAAAGCTCTTCTTCCGTAAAATAGCCATCAAGGGGTTCAACCCAACCAGCATCTACGAAAATCGCTGGCCAAATAACATCTGTATCAATGATATCTATGGATCCATCCTCGAGGGCCAATGCATTATTAAGAACTTCATATTTGGCATTGGTGTCATCAGGAAGTTCAATGAGCTTAACCCTAATTTTGGGATTGAGCTGTTCAAATTCTTCAATGGACTTGGAAACAAATCCGAGCTTATCAGGATGGAAGTAGAGGGTTAGCTCAATCTTCTGATTCATTATATATGCAAAATTGACAAGCAATCCAACAATGATCAGTGCTACTACAACCATTAATCCCTTATTTTTCATCATTTTTATATCACTCCCGCCTCATAGTCTTCTATGATTTTGTCATGTCGATTTGTATTTTTTCCCTTAATGGATACTTAAAGGGAAGTGCCCGACAAATCGAGTTATGTCTAGAAAATACCCTACAGGGCAAAGACTAAACGAGTGGCAGGGCATTTCCAAGCTGATTTATTCAGCATTTTGAGGTAGAATAGGCTTATTTTCCAGGGGAGTGGATAAAACGATTTCAGTTTTGGTGCTTCCAATGGCTTGAATTTCATCAAGTAGTTTTTCAAGTTCAAGGGTATCTGAGACCATAGCGCGTATAGTCATACAGTCATTGCCAGTCACATGGTGGCATTCAACAATGGAAGGATGCTTATTGACAAATGCTAGAAAAGCCTTATGTGCAGATACGTTCAGTCCAACATGGATAATAACCGAGACATTAAGACCAAGCAGAATGGGGTTAACAATGGCTTTATACCCTGTAATGACGCCATTTTCTTCAAGTCTTTTTACACGCTCTGAAACGGCAGGTGAAGTCAATGCCACTCTTTTACCCAGCTCTTTCATAGAGATTCGGCCATCTTCTTGAAGAATCTCCAGTATTTTTGCATCAGTAATGTCCATTAGGTCCTCCTAATAATATAAAGGTTTGTTTTCGAAATAACTTACTATATTAACTGCTTATATAATATCACTTTTCTATGTGCCTGTACACTCGAAAATGGCAGATGTATAATGAGCATATAAACTAAGAAGTAAAACCGCACAGGGAGGCGTGACCATGTCGAAGGTTAAAATTACCGAAACTATACTACGTGATGCACACCAATCATTGATTGCAACAAGATTAAAACTGAACAAATGGTGCCGATACTAGAGGCTCTTGATAATGCAGGCTACCATGCACTTGAGTGCTGGGGTGGAGCGACATTCGATGCGTCGCTGAGATTTTTGAGTGAAAGTCCATGGGACAGACTGCGTACTATAAAGAAGCATGTAAAAAATACAAAGTTACAAATGCTTCTTCGTGGACAGAATATTCTTGGATACAAGCATTATCCAGATGATGTTGTTCGTGAGTTCGTAAAGCATGCTGTTCATAACGGGATTGATATTATCCGTATTTTCGATGCACTTAATGACATTCGAAATCTTGAAACAGCCATTGATCAAAACAAAAAAAGAAGGCGCACATGCACAAGCGGCTATTTCATATACAATTTCTCCAGTTCATACAGTTGACACTTATGTGAAACTTGCTAAGGACATGGAATCAATGGGCGCTGATTCAATCTGTATTAAAGACATGTCTGGTCTATTAAAACCTTACTCGGCATATGAACTTGTAGGGGCTCTTAAAAAAGGCTGTCAATGTCCCAATTGAAATGCACTCACACTGCACTTCTGGTCTGGCAAGTATGACATACTTAAAAGCTATAGAAGCAGGCGTTGATATTGTAGATACAGCGATTTCTCCATTCTCTATGGGCACATCACAACCGCCGACAGAGTCATTTGTTTCAACGTTGATGGACACACCATATGAAACAGATCTTGATATGAAGGTTTTAAATGATATTGCTGAATACTTTGCACCAATCCGTGAAAAGTCACTGGAGTCAGGTCTTTTAAATCCAAAGGTTCTGGGTGTTGATATTAATACACTTGTATATCAGGTTCCTGGTGGCATGCTGTCTAACTTAGTTTCTCAGCTGACGATGCAAAATGCTCTGGACAAATTTGATGACGTGCTTAAGGAAGTTCCTAGAGTTCGTGAAGATCTTGGTTATCCACCACTTGTAACACCAACAAGCCAAATTGTGGGTACACAGGCTGTTCTGAATGTTATTACAGGTGAACGATACAAAATGGTCCCTAACGAAGTGAAGGCTTACGTTAAAGGCATGTATGGACGTTCCACTGTGCCTATGAAGGAAGATTTCATTAAGAAAATCATTGGGGATCAAGAAGTTGTGACGTGCAGACCAGCTGATACACTTGAACCAATTCTTGAATCAGAAAAGAAGAAAATGGCAGAGTACTTTGAAACAGACGAAGATGTTCTATCGTATGCACTGTTCCCACAGCCTGCCGAAGAATACTTCAAGTATCGCCAAGCTCAAAAATATAAAATCGATAGTGAAATGGTTGATAAGGAACAAAAAACGTATCCTGTATAATTGAATATGACTTTGTAAGATAGATCAACTTTATTCTTATAATTTAGCCGCCAAACCATGTGTTTGGCGGTTTTTTATGTGTAAACTTTGTAGGACGATTGCAAAGTTAAATTGATTGCAAAGTGGTTTATCGACTTTAAAGTTTATCAATTGTAAAGTTTAATTATGGGGCTACAAAGAAAACTTGGGGTCTACACAGAAAAAACTTGTGCCATCTTTTGGGGAAGGGGTAAAAATAGAGTAAGAAAGTGTTCGAGAAGAAAGGATTATTAATATTGTTAGAATCCACCATGGTCTTTTATGAACAGCCTATGATTATAATGGTTTAAGAGGTCATTAAGGGCATTGGCAATTTTAAGGCATATAGATTTGCCTTAAATTTAGGAAGTGGGGTGACACTGTGAAATTTACTGTACATGAAGATGTACACAGATACCTAAGACAATTAAGGACACATGAACTGACAATAAGACTTGATGCGTTAACCAGCTGCTGATCTGCAATCAGGGAGATCACAGTGCAAACTTGGTCTCCACGTAATCCGGCGGATTACGAAGTCTATCGTGAGGGGGATTTAGATATATATCTTGATAAGAAGATCATTCACGATGGTTGGTTGGATCTCAGTATGAATCCAATTCGGTCAGATTTACCGGACAGGGAAATTTTAGTCTTGGGTGCGAAAAATAAATAGATTTAGACACAAAAAGACACCTGTGTAACCACAGATGTCTTTTTGTTGTGTGAACCCTTACGTAAGAACTGATGATTCTGTTTCCAGAAATCATATTAATTATATATGGAAACACTCATTAAATCAATACGTTTAAGACACTTAATATCTATTTACAAATAATGGCATTGATGTTATAGTTTATATTGTAAATAAATGGTAGGTGATGAAATGAGTAAAGTATTAATAGGAATTATTACCAGTGATCAAAGCTGGTTCAAGATGTTTGATAAGTATGTACTGAAGAATCATTCTGAAGATTTGAAAATTATCAATTTGAATGCGTCAAAGGGTGAAGGGCCTGAGTATGTGGATATTCTCCTTATTGATAAATCCACTGGTGAAAGTGGGCAAGACACGACAGATTTAAGTGCGTTTACTGCTCAAGCTGGCAAGTCTGTTTATCTTATTGATCAAAAAATGAGACCTACGAGGAAAACGGCATATTTAAGTACATGCCTGCGGATCAATTGGTCACACGCATTTTAACTTTTGCAAAGGGCCAGTCTACATCTGGAAAAGTAAAACACATCGTGGTTGCGTCCACCTCAGAAACGAAAATTGGATACGATTTATCGGAGCATATGGGGCGTTTTGCATGGCAGGATAAAACACTGTTGGTCTCCCTAACCCGGTCTTATAGATCGATGGAAACAGAAGCTAATTATATTCGCGACCCTTTTGGTCGGTTTGTCTACTATGCATCAAGTTCATCAGGCAAGCTGAGTGGGTCACTTGAAGCCCTGACCATGCAATTATGTGAAGACCTTTATTACATCCCCAAACCCTATCCATTTGACGCCTCCCTTTGGACTGAGTCAGTAAGCGAAAACATCATTGAAGCCCTAGACAATCAAATCCAGTACAAAACAATTGTCTGGCATCTTGGAACGGCTTATAGCTTAGGCTTTCAAGCCCTTTTGAAGCGGTCTGATATGTTTGTGTGGCTAGGGTCTGATTTAAATCTTAAAGAAGATGAAAGCTTCAAGTCTTACTTGGACCTAAGCGACTGCGTCTTGACTTAAAAACAAGGCACTTTGATTTAGAGCAGTGGGACAGGTCAGAACATGAACACAAGGGTGTTTATAGACAAATGCTCAAGCGGATGAAGGTATAAGGATTGGTTTGAATGATGATTGAAAACAAGGATATGAATGCACTTATGATGACAGTGCGTGACAAGTTGACAAGGGATTCCATAAGCGAAGATGACATGGTTTACAGCGCCATTGAGGATGTGGTTCTTGATGCGGGCGCGTGTAGGAATCTGACCAACGATGATCGCAAGACTTTAATCAGCAAAATATTTAATAGAATGAGACGGTATGATGTCCTCCAGCCCTTGCTCGATGATGACTCTGTTACGGAGATTATGATAAATGGTCCAAGGAATATCTTCATAGAAGTGAAGGGCAAACTCATACAGTCTGATGTGGAATTTGAATCGGCTGAACGACTAGAATCTATCGTTCAGCAAATTGTTTCTGATGTTGATAGAAAGGTCAATCGATCCCAGCCTATAGCTGATGCAAGGTTAAAGGATGGGTCTCGAGTGAATGTGGTTCTGCCGCCAGTTGCCCTGGATGGGGCAGCCGTGACCATAAGAAAGTTTAGCAAGGATAAGCTGACGATGGACAAGCTCATTGAATTTGGTGGTCTATCACAAGAGATTGCTGATTTTCTTTCAAAGGCTGTTGAAACCAGGCACAATATCTTGATTTGCGGGGGGACTGGGTCAGGAAAGACAACATTTTTAAATGCCCTAAGTGACTATATTCCTTCAGACGAGCGTATTGTAACCGTTGAAGACAGTGCAGAGCTAAAATTATCAGGTATTCCCAACTTGATTCGACTTGAAACCAGAGATAGCAAAGGCAATGAAGATTTAACCGTATCCATGCGCGATTTAATCAAGTCGTCCCTTAGGATGCGACCAGACAGAATTATTGTAGGAGAGGTGCGTGGCCCAGAAGCCCTTGATATGCTCCAGGCCATGAACACAGGGCATGAGGGGTCTTTAACCACCGGACACAGCAACTCAGGCACAGACATGCTCCATAGACTCGAAACCATGATTTTATCTGGTGCCAGTGAAATCCCCCTTCATTCTATTCGAAGTCAAATTGCCAGTGGACTTGATTTGATTGTGTATTTAAGGCGTTTTAAAGATGGTACAAGGCGGGTGGTCACAGTGGAAGAGATCATGTCATATTCAGATAAGACGGTAGAAACCCAGGTGCTATATGCCTATGACAGACGACAAGGTTATATCAAATGTGGGGAGATGAAAACAATTGGAAACTAGACATGTATTCAGAGACTTAGTTCACTCCAAATACTTTCCGAGGGCCATAATGGAGGCCGTCCTATTTTCCCTTGTAACAGGCTACGTCTTTTATAAGAGTCCTGTGGGTATGCTATTCATATTTGTCTTTTCCCTGTTCACCTTGAAGAAAAGGGTCAAAGAGTTAGAGGCTAGTGAGAGGCAAAAAAATGCCCTAGCCTTCGTTGAACTCCTTCATGTTATTAGACGGTTGAGTGCGTCAGGACTTTCAATCCAAGCCTGCTTTAACGAGGCAGAAAATGAGATGAAGTCACTTTATCCAGACGAAAATGCCTGGATTATGACCTCGTTGAAAGATTTAAACACAAAACTCATGCTTGACCCCTATCCGGGCCCCTACATTATAGAGTGGGGACAGGTTGAAGGTTTAAGCGAAATCACCGACTTCGGTCGAGTTGTCACCGTTATACAAGAATATGGTGGGGACATGGTGGAAAAAGTCAGTGTAACGGCTCGAACAATTTCACAAAGAATCGAAACGGATAGACATGTCTGGGTGCTTGCATCGAGCAAGGTTTTTGAGCAAAAGGTCTTATTCTATTTGGGATACCTTATGATTATGCTCCTTAATTCTGTTCTGCCAGAAATGTTTGAAGTTTTGTATGAAACAGTGATTGGTGTTGCCGTTATGACCTTATCCTTGTCCTTGATGGTTGCAGGAAGAAGTATTGGAACCCATCTAACTAAGATTGAGGTGTAGTTATGGAATCCTTGTATTTAAAATTAATGGGGCTTTTTGAAAAGAACACGCACTTGGTTGATAAAGTGCCTCTGACAGAAAATGCGCAGGACATCATTAAAGCTTTATGGTCAAGACGTGGAGTATCCCTTTGAGTATGTCCTAGCAAGGGGGTGTGTTTCGGGATGTATGATTTTGGTGTTTTCTATTTTATATGGTCTACTAAGCGATCTTGATGGCTTGACCCTGGCTGTACTGGGTGTTTCAGCCCTACCAATGGGTATTTTTGCAGAGCAGGTAGACATAAAGCGAAAGCTGACAAGGCGAGAGAGGGAAGCCACCCTTGTTTTTGCCAGGCTAGCCTCTAATTGTTCTATGTTTTTAGGGTCTGGGATGAGTGTGCGAAAGGCATTTATTATGAGCACAGAAGGGGTGGAAGAAAACGCCTATACAGAGGTCATTGAGAAGGCTGTATCTGATTTGAATACCAATGCCAATACAAGGGAAGTCTTTGCAAGTCTTAATGGGAGTCTAAGGCATTCCTTTGTGGCTGAATTTACATCAATTCTTGACCAAATCGAGAAGTATGGGTCAGGGTCAAATGCTGACCTAGACAGGCTTATAAAAACATCCTGGCAGACCCGGCGGGACTTGGCAACCCAATCTGCAAAAGAAATGGAAACAAAGCTTGTTTTCCCCAGCATGCTGATTTTTTCTGGGGTCATGCTTATGATTGCAGTGGGCCTGCTCATGCAGTTGAGTGGTTGACCCAGGTGATTCGGACCTAATACAAGTAAGTGCTAAGGCTTTGAATCATTTGGTGAAATTATAAATAGGATTTGTCCACAGTCATGAGTGGACAGGCCCAAAGTACAATTCTTATTAGAAAGAGGAGAAAAAAATGAAGGATTTAAAAAGGTTTATATTTGAAGAGGATGCCATGGGCACGGTGGAAGTGGTCTTTATAGTGGCTGTTCTGATTGGACTTGGTTTGCTGTTTAAAACTAAGGTTTTGGATTTTGTTACTAGACATATAGAGCAATTGGATGGAGTTGATGTGAATATTCAAGATTTAGGCAATTCAAACAGTAGTGGTGCAGGTACAGGTACAGGCACGGGCACAGGTACAGGCACGGGCACAGGTACAGGAACCACAACCCCTTAAGCCACATAAAGCTAGATGGAATGTATCAAATTTATAATCGTCGAAATAAATGGGAAAGGAGGTGACTCAAATCAATAATCAAGCTCTTAGAATCCCTATTTCTGTATATCGTGACGACATACTTTTAGGCGTGAAAATGATCTCCCGTCATAGGCCACCAGGATTTGTCCCCCTGCTTGAAGTTGAAGAGGTCTACCTGCAAGCAGATGTTTCTTCATATTTGTCAATGGAGGCCTTTCTTGAAAGACATGTCTTAACTGATCAAAGCTTGTCAAATCTTATTATGAATGTTGTTAAAACAGTGCGTGAGCTTGACAGATACTATTTGGATGAGGCCTTTGTTAGTCTTGACATGGGAAACATGTATTACGACTATCAAAAGAAGCAAACCATGCTGGTCTATGGGATCGACAGTTATAAAAAGAACAGTTATGAAAAGAATGAAGAAGTCAACGAGGAAGTAAGCGAAGGAAAGGTTCAAAATGTAAGCATTGAGGGCAAGCTGAAAAAGTTTATTCGGGACCTTATTTATGAAAAAGCCCGCCTGGAAATGCCGAATTCAGAATTTGTTTCTAAAGTGCTGACTTACCTAAAAGAACCGGGCTGGCACATAAAAGGCCTGACTTATATACTTGAAGAATATGAAGGCGAGGCCGGTGGTCTTTCTCAAGAAGGCAAACCAATGGTTAAGGCAGTTTCAGTTCATGACAAGTCCCCTGCGTCTAGGATGGGTGAGCCCAAAATTGAAGAGTACAAACCTTCTTCTGCGAAAGGACACTCCAAAAAGAAAAAAGCGAAAAGCAAGCAAACTGGTAGGCAAGCAAAAGGAACAAACGTCAAGGTCCTGCTTCTTATTGGGCTTCTTGTATGCACTGTCCTGATTTTAGCTTGTATATGGCTGTCAGGCCTTAGCCAAAGTGAAAAATTTGGTGGAGGGATTCTATCCGTTTCCATTTTAGCCTACATTGCTATTAAGATTTATAATTCAGACAAGAATCTTGGTCTTGAGTCGAAGCCCTCAAATTCTGGCAAGCGGAAAGTGAACATATTGCCTAAAATGCACACTAAGAAAAAGGGAAATACTAAAAAAGCGAAGGTGGGTATGGAGGGCATTGATAGAAAAGCGATTGATAGAAAAGAACGTGAAGTCAAGCGTGATAAAAGAAATAACAAACTCCAAGTAAAGTCCAAGTTTAAAATAAAAGAGGATCAAACAGATTTATCAGGTGATAGAACAGTGGTAATGAGTGAAGTCCGAGCCAAGTATGTATTGAGGCGATCAGGTGGTCAAAAACTTCCCCTTGATAAGGATGTTATGGTCATTGGTCGTCAAGATGGTGTTGCGGATATACTAATCCATGAAAACACCTCTGTTGGAAGGCAACATGCCAGACTCATACAAATTGACAGCGGGTATGCTGTCAAGGATTTAAAATCTGTGAATGGGACATATGTGAATGACAAAAAAGTCATACCTGAGCAGCCCATTGCCCTAGTCGACGGCGATGTGCTTAGGATTTCAAACGAATGTTTCACATTCCAATCAGTAGGATAAGCGAATATATATATATAAATCCGTGGTCTTAAGAAATATCAGAGACCACGGGATTATTTTAATTTGAGATAATTGGATAGCTTGTATTCTGGGTATAGATGACTACTGAATGGAGGGACCTGTATGCAACTAAAGTCTAATAGCAAGAGCAGCGATTTCATAAGTTTTAAACGACACATTTTCATGGTAATGCTCACAGTGGCCCTGACTTTGTCGGCTTGTTCCAGTGAAAAAGTGGTAGAAGATAGCACACATGTGAAGATTCCAGTCAAAACAATGATGGTTGAAAGTGAAGAGGTAGAGGATGCCGTTCACTACATCGGTATTGTGACCAGCGGCAAAGTTGTAAAAAAGTCATTCAAGGTTCAGGGAAGGGTTCTTGAGGTTTTAGTAGAAGAAGGAGAGACTTTTACATCGGGACAGCCATTGATGGTTCTCGAACCTGTCGATTTGGAGTACGCTCTTGAGTCGGCAAAGGCAGATTATTCAAGTGCAGCAGCACAAGAGAGCAAGGCAAAAGAAGCCTATAACTTTGCCAAGAACCATTTTGAAGATATGAAGATTCTTTATGATCAAGGGGCTGTTTCCCGTATAGATTTTGAAGAAGCCAAACTGAGATACAGCGCTTCAAAATCAGACTTAGAAAGTGCAAGTGAGCGTGTTAAACAAGCCAAAACAGCCTTGGATCAGAGGCAAGATATGCAGGCAGAGTCTATCCTATATGCACCTTTTGATGGGCAAGCTGTCAATCTGCTTGTCGAGTCAGGGGAATTTGTCAATGCTGGTTACCCAGTTATTGTTCTGAGTGACAATAAAAAAATTCTACACAGGCGTTTCCCAGGAAGATGTCCAAAATATTCAACCAGGTATGATGGCTAGAGTGACCATAAATGGATCAAGCCATCTGGGTGTTGTAAATACGATCAACAGTCTTCCAGATGAGAATACGAGAACCTATCAGGTTTCAATTGACATTGAGGATATTTCTTATCCGGTGGGTGCCGTTGGAGATGTGGACATCATTATCGGTAGGAGACAGGGGATAAAAGTGCCTGTGTCATCAGTTTTGTCTGGGTCGGTGGATTATGTCTATGTGGTGGAAAACAATATGGCTGTTAAGAAAATGGTCAAACTTGAAGACGTGGTCGACACAAATGTTTATGTGTCTGGTCTCACTTCTGGTGACCAACTTATTATAGAAGGTATGAAAAATGTTAAAAATCTATCGGAAGTGAATATCTTATCTGAGTAAGGAGGGCCTATGAAAGGATCAATATATACTGCCATTAAGTATAGAAAGATCACCCTCTTTGTTCTAGTGGTGTCTATACTTGTGGGGGCATACAACTATTATGTATCTCCAAGACAAGAAAATCCTGATATTACGGCCCCAATCGCTATGGTTTCTGTTATATATCCAGGTGCGTCACCTGAGGATGTTGAGTCCCTGGTGACTTCAAAAGTGGAAGAGGAAATATCAGAAATTGAAGGTTTTGACTACTCCAACTCATATTCCAGAAACTCGATTTCAGTGAGCATACTTCGCATGAAGCATGGGACGAATATGGATGAAGCTTGGACAAGCCTGCGACGAAGTATGGAAGATTTACAGGATGAGCTTCCTGATGAATGTCAAACCATTGATGTGGACACAGACCTGGTTGAAACGGCAGGCATTATAGTGAGTGTATCAGGTGAAAATTATAGCTATGAAGAATTGTATGATTATACTTTAGAGCTGAAAGAGGATCTTTCAAAAATTGAAGGCATATCTCGTTTTGATATTGAGGGCAAGCAAGAGAAAAATGTCAAAGTGAAAGTCAATTATAAACTGTTGAATCAGTTTGATCTGTCACTAGCGGAAATTTCAGATCTGATTAAAGGGCAAAACGTCGAAAATTCCTTCAGGGTCAATTGATTCGGGCTCAGAAAAAATAAACGTTAAGGCCAAGGGTACTTTTTCAGACATAGAGGAAATCAAGAATATTATCATAGGTGTCTCTCCAGAAAATGGTGCCGTAACAAGGTTGTCCGACATTGCTGATGTTGAACTGGCACTAGAAGAGGCCTCCTACAAAATTAAAGAGGGTCAAAACAAGGCGGTTCTTCTCACTGGCTATTTTCTCAAGAATAAAAATATAGTCTTAGTGGGAAAAGATGTGGAAGGTGTTCTAGAAAAATTTGAAAAAGAACTTCCAAAAGACCTTCACTTTGAGCAGGTCCTCTACCAACCCAAAACGGTGGATAAGTCAGTGCATGATTTTGCAATGAATCTCCTTCAAGGGGTAGGCTTTGTTATTGTGGTTGTTTTTATTGGGATGGGCCTTCGAAATGCTGTCATTGTTTCAACTGCCATACCGGCATCAATATTTATCACCTTCATTTTCATGGGGATTTTAGATGTGAATATTCATCAGATATCAATATCCGCACTCATTGTGGCCTTAGGGATGCTTGTAGACAATGGAATTGTTATATCCGATGCCATACAAGTGCTTATTGATGACGGAGAAGACAAGATGAAGGCTTGTGTGGATGGAACAAAATCGGTGGCTATACCAGTTTTGACATCAACCCTAACAACAATAGCTGCCTTTATGCCCTTTCTATTTTTGGATTCTATTGCAGGTGAATACTTAAGCAGTTTGCCAAAAATCATTATGATAGCTCTTATGGCATCTTATGTGATCGCCCTTTTTGTAACGCCATCCATGGCTTATATATTTTTTAGAAAGTCTTCAAAAAGAGCCCATCCGATAAGAATAGCAGATTTTTTTGAAAGGGCTCTTGATACTGGTCTTAGACATAAGTGGGTCGTCGTTGTATTCGTTGCTTTGGCCCTTTTATCAACAGCCTATATTGGTCAGATGATTCCCTTACAGTTCTTTCCGAAGGCCGATACCAATATGATGTACATCAACATTGTTAGTCATGGGTCAGGTGATATTGAACAGACTGAGACGATTGTGGATCAAGTGGGTCAAATACTTGAGAACCAGGAAGCTATAAGAGCCTACACTTCGTCTATAGGTGGGGATTTACCTAAGTTTTTTAACACCATATCAAGGAGAGCTCCATCAAATGACTATGCTCAGATGATGATTAGACTTGACTTAAGTGTGTTTGGTCCAGGCAAGACCTATGAAAGTATTGAAAAATATGTCCTAGCACTGCAAGATGTTATGGATAGTAAGGTCTCTGCTGGCCGTGTGACAGTCAACCAACTGGAACAGGCAGAACCTATTGGTGCACCAGTTCGTCTGAGATTAACAGGCAAGAACATGGATGATTTAGGAGCCGTTTCAGAAGACATAAAGGGGCTGCTTAGTGAAATTAGCGGCACACAAAACATCCATGACGATTTTGAACAGAGGGTTTATGAGTTTGAAGTGGTATCAGATAGGACGAAAACAAGCCATTTTGGGGTTTCAAATTTTGATTTGCAAAATGAAGTGAGTCTTGCTTTAAGAGGGCGAGAATCCAGTACATTTAGAAAGTTTGGTGTAGAGTATCCTATTATAGTTAGTGGAAATATTGAGTCAAAAACTGATCTTGAAAATTTTATGATAAAGTCAAGAGCCACTGGTCACAAGGTTCTGCTTAAAGAAATTGCAGATGTAGAGTTAAGATCCCAGTTGCCTGTGATAAAGAAATACAATAACAAGCTGGCCGTACATGTTTTAAGTGATGTCAAGCCAAATTATTCATCGGGTCTTATTCAAACTGAATTAAAGACTATGCTCAGGCAAAAAGAATATGAAGGCATTGAAATTGAGTTTGATGGGGAGCCTGAAAAAATAGGTGAAAATTTTGGAAATATCGTCACAGCGGCTATTTATGCAGTTTTAGCGGTTTATCTAATTTTACTCATTCAGTTTAAGTCTTTTATTCAGCCTCTTGTAATTCTGATAACAGTTCCTCTGGCTGTTATAGGCTCAATATTTGGACTCTATGTTTTCGACCAAGCCTTGTCTTTTACAGCCATGTTAGGCATGGTTAGCTTACTTGGTATTGTCGTAACAATGCCATAGTCTTGGTGGACTTCATCAATTATGAGTTGGATGAAGGCAAATGTATTGAAGAGGCTTGTGAGGACGCCGTACAAAAGAGGATGCGGCCCATTATATTAAGCACGAGCACAACCGTAATAGGGCTAACACCGCTGGTGTATTCTGGCAGTCCGTTATTTATGCCCTGGCAGTGGCTCTCATGAGTGGACTTATTGTATCAACCGTATTAACGCTGGTTGTTATACCGGTTATTTATAGTCTGGTTATGCGGTTTATCCATACCTGCTAGACGACCAGAATTAATACTGGCCTTTCCACTTGTCAACTGACGGGATGTGCTGTATTATAATAGTGTTGTAATCGGACATGGGCTTTCTGTGTTCGCCAGGCATCAAGGTGCTAAAACCTTTTTGAACTGTGACCCGTACGAATTTCGATTTTTTAACAAAAAAGTCGCTGTTCGTTCGGGTTTTTTTGTTGATAGAGGGTATATACACCTTGTCTGAATAAATTTTGATATGATCTTGATAAAAAACCGTACAATCAATCTGTAATGTTCAGAATTCAGACGGAAAAACAAGGGTTTTTCCTTAAAAATCTATGAAAAATTCATAGACATCTGGAAAAAAACCGAATTAAGATATATAATGTTTGTTGGATGTTCGGTATTAGGGTTATGATTCCAAGTATCCATTTTCGGTTGAACAACTATGAATCGCTTGTGCGGGGTGACGAGATGAACAATGATATTAAAGAAATTCTTTTTTCAAAAGAACTTATTGCAGAAAAAGTGAAAGAATTAGGCGATCAAATTTCAAAAGATTACAAAGACAAGGAACTGCTAGTGGTTGGTGTCCTTAAGGGGGCCAATGTGTTTATGTCAGATCTAATCAGAGAAATTGATCTGCCTGTTGAAATCGACTTTATCGCAGCTTCAAGCTATGGACACTCAACTCAGAGTTCGGGTGTTGTTAAAATCATCAAAGATTTAGACTATAGTATTGAAGGGAAAAATGTATTAATTGTTGAAGATATTATCGATACAGGTCTAACACTGCAATATTTAACTGAGAATTTCAGATCTAGAGGAACTGAGAGTCTTTCCATTTGTACTTTACTGGATAAGCCGGAACGCCGTAAGGCAAAAATTGATGTAACGTACAAAGGTTTTGACATTCCTGATGAGTTTATTGTAGGGTATGGCATTGACTATGCTGAAAAGTATAGAAATCTTCCTTTTGTGGCAACACTTAAAGAAGAAGTCTACCGCTAATCTGAATGAACTTCCTGATAGGGCAAAAAATTTGATCTAGTCAACAAAAATTTTAGATCAATAGTATAAAAACGGATTCTTGCATAATCACCAAAAACTAAGCAGAAATCCAGATTTATGAAAGCTTATAGGGTGTTCACTAATGATTGACATTTGTCCGAATGACTATATAATTAGAATGTGAGTATAATGTATACAATATAATTCGGAGGTCATTATTATGGAAAAGAAACTCGTTCCGGTTGGTCTATCTAACCGACATGTACATCTAAGTCAAGAGCATATCGAAGCACTATTTGGTGAAGGTTATGAACTAACAAAGTTCAAGGATCTTTCTCAACCAGGTCAGTTTGCTTGTAATGAAAAAATTGAAGTTGTAGGTCCAAAAGGCAGTCTTACTATGCGTGTTCTAGGTCCGGCTAGAAAGACTACGCAAATTGAGATTTCACTAACAGACAGTTTTGTACTAGGCGTTAAGCCTCCAGTGCGTGACTCTGGTGATCTTGCTGGTAGCCCAGGCTGCACAATTAAAGGTCCTAAAGGCGAAGCTGTGATTGAAGAAGGTATCATCGCTGCTGCTCGTCACATTCATATGCATACATCTGACGCTGAAAAATTTGGTCTTAAGGATAAGGACCGCGTAAGCGTAAAAGTGGAAGGCGAAAGAGGCCTTGTGTTTAACAACGTTCTTGCTCGTGCACATGACACATATGCACTGGAATTCCACCTAGATATTGATGAAGGTAATGCTGCTGGCCTTAAAAATGGCGCACAAGTAGAAATTATCTAATTCAGTAACGCACAGCCGCGTCCTTTAGTACAATGGAACGGGGGACACCTGAAATGAATTTAGCTAAGTACATCGATCACACAATTCTAAAACCACAAACGACAGAAGAACAAGTTAAGACAGTTTGCGCAGAAGCGAGAGAACATGGTTTCTTTTCTGTATGCGTGAATCCATGTTATGTTTCACTTGTAAAAGAGGAACTAGAAGGATCTGAGACAAAGGTTTGCTCTGTGATCAGTTTCCCACTGGGTGCGAATATTCCTGAAGTGAAAGCTTTTGAAGCAACAAAGGCTATTGCTGATGGTGCTGATGAAATCGATATGGTTATTAATATTGGCGCACTTAAAGATGGAAAATTTGACTATGTTCGTGAAGACATTAAAGCTGTGGTTGAAGCGTGTAAAGGCAAAGCTCTTCTTAAGGTAATTATAGAAGCGTGCCTGCTGACAGACGAAGAAAAAGTTAAAGCCTGCCAACTTGCAAAAGAAGCGGGAGCTGACTACGTTAAAACATCAACAGGATTTAGCACAGGCGGTGCGACTGCAGAAGACATCGCACTTATGCGCAAAACTGTTGGACCAGAATTAGGCGTAAAAGCATCAGGCGGCGTACGTGATTTTGAAGGCGCAAAGAAAATGATAGACGCAGGCGCATCAAGAATAGGCGCAAGCTCATCAGTAGCCATAGTAACAGGCGGCGTAAGCGACAGCGATTACTAATGGTACGATCCAAATCTTTGATTTGGAGTATCGTACCTTACTCCCAGAGCGAAGCGGCGAGAGTGTCTTCCTGACTGCCCGAAGGGCACGATGACCGAAATCTTCGATTTCGAGCGTCATTCCTTACTCCCAGAGCGAAGCGATGAGAGTGTCAATATAATTTATGAAATAAAACCCCTCTTTCTACAGAGGGGTTTTGTATTTTTACGACAAGACATTATCCATTTTATTATCATCTATGTGATCAATTGATTCCACAAAAGGTGATTCAAGGACACTATTTCTTATATATTGATTCTGACCCACGGAAAAAAGGAGAAATTCTTAAAGAATAATTAAATGAAGATAAAAGTATTCTAATTAATATTGTCAGAGTGATTCTCTTTTTAGTACAATAGATATATCAGAAAGAGAGGGCGTTTCCTATGAGATACACATATTCGAGTAATTTTGGATGTTTAATCGCAGTGCTTGTGATGTTTATAATATTTTCATTCCTAGGCGTTATTTCTAGGTTGTTGTTTGCAACACCACTTGGAATTATTCTCCTTGTGACAGCAGGTGTCTGGTATATAATGCGTAGCCGTGAAAATGCAAAGATGAATCAATCTACGTTTGAAAATGAAGCTCAAGATCACGGATTTGAATGGAGACAGGACGGATCAAGTCCTGAAGATGTTAAACATGATCACAATGCACCAAAGCGAGACGCAGAAGATGTTGAATTCACTGAAATAGACGATAAATAGGGTAAGACTATAAAGAGCGGTTTGGATGATTATTATTCAAACCGCTCTTTTTAGTTATCTTGTGGTGTCTTATCAACTTATGGGAAATGATTGGTCAAGGGCTCTTTAATAGAGTTTTAGTCCGTGTTTTATATAACTTTAATGGGGATGGGATAAACCTTTGGAAAGTATAAATTTGGTAGGGGGATAATTCTAAGGGTATGAATATGAAAAGGTATTAAAATACCTAGAATCTGTCGTAATAGATTGGAGTTTTATTGTTGTAAGGACTGGTAAAAAGAGGTGAAGGCATGGGAATGGTAAGTCTACGCAAGGGCATAATTCTATTGATAATGATACTTATGTTGTCGCCTGGTATCTCTTTTTCTGATGAGTATAAGCATAATATTTTGTTTTTACAGTCTTATGATCCTCAAAATATATGGACAAGAAATATATCAGAGGGTTTTTATCAAACCATCGATGCAAATAGGGAAACAATCCGTGTTTATGAAGAATATATGGACACAAAGCGCAGTGAAGATGAACTGGATTATGATAGATTTACAACTTATTTTGAAAGCAAGTATGAAAATGTAGAGTTCTCCTTAATTGTCACAGCTGATAATAATGCTTTTGACTACGTTAAAACACGAAACTCAGATTTTTTTGGGCAGACCCCAGTCGTTTTTGTGGGACTGAACCCAACCAGTGAGAATACGAATTTATCCAGTCGATATCAAGGTATTTATGAGAGGATTGATATTGAATCAACCTTAAATCTAGTTTCCTTGCTTCATAGTGATGACAGTAGAATTGTTATAGTCACTGATGAAACAGTGACTGGCAAGGCTGTTCTTGAAAATGTTAAAGAATCAGTAAAAAGCTTTAACGGACCCCAAAACATAGAATTTTATATGTCTTCAAATCTGGATTCTATTGAGAAAAAGCTAAGTGGACTCGATAGAAATGATGCAGTGATCCTCTTGCTCTTCAATGTGGATGATCAAGGCAAAAGTTATACATATAATGAGGGGCTGCATAAAATCTATGAGCGAAGCCCTGCACCTATTTATGGTATGTGGAAATTTTATCTGGGACAGGGGATTGTTGGCGGATATTTAACAGATGGTTATGCCCATGGTCAAGCAGCTGCCAATTATGTTATTGCGCACTTACAGGGGCAACCATACACCTTTCAAATAGATTCTGAACTATATTTTGACCATTTAGAGCTTAAAAAGTTTAATTTAGACACAAAGCGCTTACCTGACAAGGCGCATTACATTAACAAACCATCAGGACCGCTTCTTGAAATTATGCCTCTTATAGTGACTGTGGCCCTTGTTGCCTTTCTATTATCTGCAATCATTATGCTTTGGTATCTCAGACAAAAAGAGCATATTATGAATACGTCTCTTGTGGATGAGAAGGGTAGACTAACAAGCATGCTAGATGAAGATTTAGAGAGACTGGTTGCTGAGAAGACTTCAGAATTGAGTCTTGCAAATACAAAGTGCAACATAATGTTAGAAGAATATAGTGAACTGCTACAAGAAAAAGAAGATCTACAAGATAAACTCCAAAAAGTGTATCAAGATCTAAATGCAAGTTTGTTTGAGTCTAAGAATCTTAAAGAGAAAATGACTCAGATAGATCTATACCTGAGACAATATCACATATATGCCAAGGGTCTTATGAAGGCTGCGGTTCATGAGAATGAACTTATGGCTGAATTGGGGTCCTTGGTGAGAGAATGACCAATTTGAAGCAAATGTATGAAAAGGGGATATGAAACGCTCTGATGTAGAAATGTACTTTAAAAATTTTGAATTATCTTATGGAAAAATGAATGAACGACTCTTGCAGGGGATGAAAGAGACCAAACAGCTCATAGACATGAATCAAATCAGCCTTGATGCAGGGGCAAGCCTAAAATATAAAAAATACCTTAACCACTGTGCAACATGCGGTGGAACTGGCTATGTTTGAAAGTGCCGGACAGAATATTAAGTTGGATATAAACATAGATGAGGACCTCCATACCATACGTCATTCCAATTACTTGACTTATATTATTATTCAGCTTGTATCCAATTGTGTGTGTCATGGCTTTGAGAACAGAGAGACAGGTCAAATCGGGGTCAAACTACACCAAGAAGAAGGTAGAATAATTCTTGAGGTGACAGATAATGGTTTGGGTATCAATGAGAAGAACATTCATAAAGTTTTTGAACCGTTTTCACTGTAAAAAGAGAAAGTGGGTATCTAGGCATTGGGCTCACCAATGTTAAGAGAGTCATAGAAGATATTTATAATGGAAAGGTACACATTTATTCAGAATTAGGAGAAGGCACAAGAGTAAAACTAGAATTTCCAGCAGTGGAGGTGACCTCAAATGTTTGATAATGATAAAGATGATCTTCTGGTTTTTAAAGACGAGGAGCCAGAGACTTTAAACTTAGGAGACCAAGAAGATGTGAGTCCTTGGAAGGTTCTAATTGTAGACGATGAAGACGTCGTCCATAACACCACAAAACTTGTCCTTCATGATTTTAAGTTTGAAGGCAAAGCGATTGCGTTTATAAGTGCGTATTCTAGTAAAGAAGCCAAGAAAATTCTCAATGAAGTGGATGACATCGCAGTTGTATTTTTAGATGTGGTTATGGAAGAAGAAGATGCAGGCCTTCAACTCGTCAGATACATTAGAGAAGACCTTCAAAACAACCTCCTTAGAATTATTCTTAGAACGGGTCAGCCGGGTCAAGCGCCAGAGGAAAGGGTTATAATAGATTATGACATCAATGACTATAAAACAAAAACAGAGTTAACCGTTCAAAAGTTGTTTACGTCACTTGTTTCGGCTCTAAGGTCCTATAAAGATCTTGTTATTATTGAAAAGAATAGACAAGGTCTTCATAAAATTGTAGAGGCTTCTAATAGACTGTTTGAGATCAACTCATTAAAACAGTTTACAGCAGGTCTTATTATGCAAATGATTTCAATGTATGGACTTGAGGATGAGGCCATTTATTACAGGCAACCCTCTGGAATGGCTGCAGCAAAAAAGAATGGACATTTAATCGTACTTGCTGGTTGTGGAGAGTTTGAAGAGTATGTTGATAAAGAAATCAATGAAGTGGCCAATGAAGAAATTATGGAATGTATACAAGAAGCCAAGGATAAAAAAAGCACCGGTTTTTCGTGAGAATATATTTGTAGGTTACTATAAAAGCCTTGGGGAAATTGAGAATTATATTGTTTTCAAAGGGGTCAAAGAAATTTCTAACATAGATAGGGAACTCATCAACTTATTTAGCACAAATATTAGTGTTGCATTTGACAATGTGTATCTAAACGAGAGAATACTAAGCACACAAAAGGAAGTCATATACCGACTTGGTGAAGTTGTTGAAAGTCGATCAAAAGAAACAGCCAATCACGTAAGACGTGTTGCGGAAATGACCTATTTGCTTGCTATAAAGTTTGGTTTAACAGAGCAAGAAGCTGATATGATTAGAATGGCGGCGCCCATGCACGACGTGGGCAAAATCGGTATATCAGAGAATATACTGAATAAAGCGGGTCCGCTTACTGACGAAGAATTTGGAAATGTTAAAAAACACACGGACATTGGCTATGAAATATTAAAGGATTCCAAGCTAACGCTTATGGATGCCGCATCGACAATTGCACGCCACCATCATGAAAATTGGGATGGCAGTGGCTATCCCCAAGGTCTAAAAGGGGAAGATATACCACTTATTGCCCGTATCGTTGCGCTGGCAGATGTTTTTGATTCCCTTTGTCATGAACGGGTTTATAAAGAGGCTTGGCCAATTAATAAGGCTGTGGCTTATATAGAGGCTGAAAGCGGTCGAAAATTTGATCCAACCCTTGTGAAAATATTTATAGACAGTTTGGATGATGTAAAAAGCATATTAAAAGAGATGAAAGACAAGGAATACTCAAAAAATGCATAGGGTGAATCCCCACAAGTGTTGTATACGCTTTTGGGGTTCATTTTTTCTTGAATTCCACTTTAAGTAACGATATAATAAACCCACATCTTAATTTATTCAATAAAGAAACATGAGAATAAATTTTGATGGAAGAATTTCTAGCTTTGGAGGCAAAATGAATTACTTTACAGTGGACAAGCAAAAAATGAAAGAAAATAAATACTTTGGCAATCCTTAATATTATACGCGATATGGGACCAATTTCCAAAGCGGATATATCAAGAACATTAGGACTCAACGCAGCCACTGTATCATCGAATTGCAGGGATCTTGAAAACCGTGGCATTGTTAAAGCTGTACGAGAAGGTGTTTCTACAGGTGGACGCAAACCAACTTTGATGGATTTGAATACAGAGAGAGTTGCCATACTTGCCATAAGTCTTGAACGAGATGGTATGCGGGTGGGACGAATGGATCTGAATGGACATTTCACAAATATGCGCACATTGGCCTATGACAAGGGGAGACAATTGTGGGCTGTTTTTGATGTTCTAGGACAAGTTCTTGATCGTGAAATAGAGCTTATCGAAACTTCTAATGATATACTACTGGGTATAGGCTGTACCATTGATGGCCATGTCAATTCTGAAACAGGATATGTTCAGCGAGCGCGTGATTTCCAGTGGCGTGAAGTGGAATTTGGAAAGATTATGGAAGATCGTTTTAAGACCAAAGTCTATATTAATGGCATGGGCTCAGCCATGGCAGTTGCTGAAAAACTATACGGCACAGGGGGGGACTGTGATAATTTTGTCCACGTGCATATTGGTGAGGGCATTTACACAGGCGTTTATATGAATGGAGCCTTGTATAGCGGTTTTAATTTTGGGGCTTGTAACGTGGGTCACCATAAGGTTTCTACAGAAAATGTTAAGTGCACCTGTGGAAAGTCAGGGTGTTTTGAAGCCGTTGCGTCCTATAGTGGTATCGTCACACGTTTTATTAATAAACTGGAAGAGAAAGAAATCAATAAGTTGCTTGAGTACATCCAGTACGACCTAGCCAATGTCAACGCAGACATGATATATAACATGGCCCTTCAAGGGGATCAAGTTGCCCAGCAGGTCATTCGTGATACCGGACGTTATGTAGGGCGTGGTCTTGGTGCCATTGTCAATATGATCAATCCAGAAAAAATATTTATCTCAGGTATATATGATGCCCATAATATTATGAATAGAAATATTAATAAGTATTTGGCGCATAGCAGTATAGATAAGAATTTGTATCAAATGTACGTTGGGGAAAGTGGGTTACCGCGTCATCAGGCATTGATTGGAGCAGGATCAGCTGTTGTAGATCGACTGATGAAAGGGGAAATATAGTAGAAAGCGGTGGTTTTTGGATAAACTCAGGGCTTTATTTAAAATAAAACAGAAGAAGCATCACCGTCTTATGAGGCCATGCGAATATCGAATAATCAGGTGTATTTAAAGAGAATTTTGCTCGTGTTCATGTTTCTGCAGGTTTTTCTTGCACTGGTACATTTTATTCGGTCCGGGCAGATTTATCAGTCGGAAATGCTGTTTTTGTTTGTCTGCATATTTTTAACAGCTGCTGTAATTGTTGTTTTGGAAGTCGGTCAGGATGCTTATTTTCGAATGAGTGTATTTTTGACTTTTGTTTTTAAGTGCCATTTTACAGCTGGTATGGATCCATTATCAATTATGGCGACGAAGTCTACCTGCTTGTTTTAATACTAATAGGCTTATTCATAGTCGATGCAGAAGGTTTTCGTATTTCATCTCTATTATCAGGCATTATATACTTATACGCTATCATATCTCAGCAATCTGAGACCAATCTTCCAGATGGTCAACTCCTGACACTTCTGGTCCTTCTTATTGTTCTATGGTATTACACAGAACATAAGCAAAAAAGAGAAATAAAATTCTATAATCAAAACGAAAAAAAATAAAAAAACAGAGAGATCAACTGGAGAAAGAAGTTGCATTTAGAGATATATTAACAGAAAGACTCATGGAGAGTGAGCACAAATTTAGAGTTTTCATGAACCATGTTCCCGCTGCGCTTCTTGTCTTAGACCAGGGGAAAATTACATATGCTAATAAGAGTGCCATACAGTTGACCGGATATAAACGCGATGAACTGGAACATATGGACTGGATTGATCTACTGGATTTTGAAGACGCCGTTGCTCTTGAAAACAAAATGAAAAAGATGACTGGTATTTCAGAAGATGTCCGGGAATACACAGTGAGAATGATTAATAAGCAGAAGAAACCAATTTGGACCAAGTTGGTTGTCACTGACTTAAAGTTTGAGTCCAGAGTCGTTAGACTCCTGAGCGGATATGACGTTTCTAGTCAGAAGCAATATGAGAGTCAGCTCGGTAAGCTGATCCGAATGAAAGAAGATATGCTTCTCTTGACGCAGTCCATACTTGGAATTGATGATATTGGGATCCTTTATGATATCATTCTGGATGGTGCCATTGACAGTGTGGATATGGCAGACCGTGGCAGTGTTCTGATTCTTGATGAAAATGGCATGCTCCATGCACGAGCCTTTAGGGGCTATGACCACGATTTAATGGATAATTTCTCAATTCCACTTGAAGAAACGTTCTTGTATTTAAAGACAGATGGTCAGATTCGGAGCACGGAAATCATCAATGATATTTCACGGCTGACGGATGTAAAATATTATGAAACCCAGCTCAATGAAGTTTTTCCAGCCATGTCGACAATCGCTACACCTATTTACAACAATGGCAAGCTGTATGGAATGGTTTATCTGGATAGTCCTATAAAAAATGCATTTAAAGAAGAAGATTATATGATGGTGGATTTTTTAAGGACACAACTTGAAATGGCCATTAATAAACAGTCCTTAATGGATGAAGCTGTTTTTCTTTCAAGGTATGATAAGTTAACCAGTGTTTTTAACAGAAGATGGTTTGAAGAATACTATCAAACAATGGAAGCAAAAGCCAGCCGCTATGGAGATGTTTTTGCCCTTGTAATGTTTGATCTAAATGGCGTTAAGGAAATCAATGACACCTATGGTCACCTTGAGGGGGATGCTCTTATAAGAGGCTTTGCATTGAGGCTGAAGGCCTTAACCAGGGCATCGGATATTTTGGCGAGATTTGGCGGAGATGAATTTATTGGTGTCTTCCATGAAATCGATGAGGAAAATCTTAAGAAACGATTGGATGGTCTGGCGATTGACCTACTGGAAAATCCGATTGAAACAGAGGAACGAAACATTTATTGTCGGTTCAGTTATGGTGCTGCCTATTACAAAGCGGATTCCGCTGACTATGAAACCCTTGTGAAAATCGCAGATGAAAGAATGTACCATATGAAACTCAGTCAAAATAAGACCCATACTGTGAGTAAAGCTTAACAAAAACGTGCAGAAAACTCTGCACGTTTTTTTTATTGTAGAATTTTTTATTGTGTAATTTTTAATTTAACTTGGCCTCAAGGGGCAGAAAAACATCCACTTGTGTGCCACTACCATATTCGCTGTCAATGAGGAGATACCCTTCATGGAGATCAACGATTTTTTTGCAAATAGATAGACCAAGTCCTGCTCCGCCAATACTTTGAGTCCTGCTTTTATCTTCTCGATAAAAGGCATCAAATATATAGGGGATAGATTCCTTTTTAATGCCAATGCCCTTGTCTTTAAAGGAAATCACAAAATGATGATTCTTTATATATGTGTATATTTCCAGTCTACCATTTGGCTCGGAATACTTTATGCTGTTTTGGACGATGTTTTCAATGACCTGTGACAGGCGGGTGTAGTCCACTTTAATAGGGACCTTGGGATAAGGCTTTTGAATAACCAGGGTAAAATCGCCATTATCAAGCCAGAGCTCAATAGGCTCCATGAGTTTTTCCATGAGTTCAGCACTATCATATTCAACAAGTTCCAGAGAGTAGCCATCCATATCAAGTTGAGAGAATAAGAATAGGTCGTTGATCATACCATTAAGATATTCTGTTTTAGATTTAATGGTTCTAAGGTAGCGCTCCATACGTTCTGGGTTTTCCCCTTACCGTCGAGCAAGCCTTCCACATAACCTGATATTGATGTGATGGGCGTACGTAGGTCGTGGGAGATATTTGTTATAAGCTGCTGACGATTCTCTAAACCTTATTTTCACGCTTTCGACTTTCTTCAAGCTCATGACGCATGTTTTCGAAAGCCTTTGAGAAATCTTTTATTTCATCAAGACCTCTTGATTCAATGTTGACATCCAGTTGCCCTTTGGCAATAGCGTTTGCAGCGTTTTGAAGCTTATCAAGCGGACGTATATAGTTAAAATAAAAGAAGAGTCCAATGGGTAAAAAGGCAATCATAATTGCAATGACAATAGACCATATATTTAATTTATATGTTTTTTGAGAATAAGCATTTAAGAGGGATCGCGCTTTTTCGTCGGCCTTGCCTACAAAAGTTATTCCAATACCATCTGTTGTTTCGCCCCGAATATGCATTAGAGGTTTTATCTCTTCTGGGGAGCGACAACCCTTAGAAATTTATCAATATAACCTGTCCCAAGTATTGTGGACTGGTCCATATCAATACTTGTGTTTGACCCCTCCAACCAGTTGCCATCATCATCATAGACAGCGACAAGCTCAATGGTGTTTCCAACTTCAAACTCCCTGGTAAGTTCTTCTAAAGTGGAGGACATAATTTCATCATAGCTTTTGCTGTCTGTAATAAAGCGTGTTCTAAGAATTTCATTAAGATGTTGATAGAACATATGAAGCTCGTTTTTTTCAATGACTTCATAACCCCAAAATGAACCTTCAACCATAATTTGTGTCTGAATTGATCCCACGTGAATCAGGGCAAAGGCCACCATGATGAGTAGGAAGAGATAGACACGAACAAGGAGTTTATTCATCTGGACTGCCTCCTGTGAACCTGTATCCAACGCCCCATACAGTCAAGATATATTTAGGATGGCTTGGATCGGCTTCAATCTTTTCACGTATTTTTCTTATGTGAACGGGGATTGTGTTGTCATCGCCATAATAGTTGTTTCCCCAGACAGCGTTTATAATTTGATCCTTGGTCAAACCTGATTTGGGTTTTGAGCTAAAAGTTTTAAAAGTTCAAATTCTTTGTTGGTCATACCCACAAGCTGACCATTTAAGTGAACGGTATAAGCTGAACTATCAATTCGCAAGTTTCCAAACTCAAGCACATTTGAGTTTGTTATGGCAGGAGAGCCGTTTTTTACAGACCGACGAAGGTGTGCTTTAATGCGGGCAAGGAGTTCAATAGGACTAAAGGGTTTTGTGACATAGTCATCAGCCCCAATGCCTAGAGCAAGAACCTTGTCCATATCCGTGTTTTTTGAACTTAGTATAATAACGGGGATTTCAGAATCCTTTCTCATGAGTCTGCAGACCTCAAATCCATCCATTTTAGGCAGCATTAAATCGAGTACGACCAAGTCTGGTTTTTCGGCGTGAAACTTTTCTAGCCCTTGTTGGCCGTCAATAGAATGACTGACCCTGAAGCCTTCGTCTTCCAAATAATCACGTATGAGCTCAGCAATTTCAACTTCATCTTCTACTATATGAATCAGTTCCCTTGACATATGTCCCTCCAAAGTTTCTTATAACCACAAAATTATCCACTTTTACTTTAACACTTTCACAATAAACATAAAAGTTTATAATTTCTAATTTTATATTAGATGCTATGACAGTTTCAGACCGCAATTATACCATAAGGCGTGGTTAAATGATTTTATGAGGCTTTAAGGCGGGGGAGACATGAAGAAAAAGCAGATTTACTTATTTTAATTTAAGAATTATTAAGAATTGGATAATGGGCACTTCAATCTTTGACGGTAATATAGTAATGGAAATGAGATTATGAATATACTGGAGGGTTAATATGCGTAAAAAAATCGCTGTGATTGCAGTTTCAGCTATTTTAATGACGACATTATCAGCTTGCGGTCAAGCTGATGCAAAGAAACAGTACAAAGTTTAGCTCTAAAAGAGCAATCTGTACAAACAATATTAATTGAAAGCGGAGACCTAGATAGAACCCTATCGTATAATGGCGTTCTTTCACCGGTGAATATTGTTCATTTGGCGTCTTCTATTCCTGGAGAAATTATGGATGTTCCTGTTCAAGTGGGTGACTCTGTAAATGAAAACGACGTGCTATATAAGCTAGACAAGGAAAGTGTAGAGCGTTCTTTAAGAAATGCTCAGTTGTCTTTGCAAGCGGCACAGCATCAGGTTGAGTCTATGAAAGAACAAAATGACTTGGCTGTGAAATCATATGAGCGTATGAAGGCACTATACGAAAATCCAAATGGGGCTGCGGTTTCCAAATCCCAACTGGAACAAGCTGAACTTCAAGCCAGTACGGCTGGTCTTGAATCGGCGAAAGTGCAATTGTCACAGGCTAAGATTGCCCTTGAACAAGCTAGGGACCAAATGAATGACGCTGACATGAAAGCACCTATCAGTGGTGTGGTTTCGGTACTGAACATTCAAGCAGGTCAGTCCATTGGTGCAGGACAACATGTTGCTGATGTTATCAATATGGATAAGGTCTATGTGGATATTCAAGTGGCAGAAAACGTTATTGGAAATTTGAAAAAAGGTGAGAAGATTCAAGGTCTTGTACCAGCAGTTTCTTCTGAACTTATCGAAGGCACTATTGACTGGGTCAGCCCTGCAGCAGACCTTCAGACAAGGTTATTTCCTGTACGCGTTGTATTTGATAACCCAGATCACCTGGTAAAGCCAGGGATGTTTGTTGATGTAAAACTCAATATTTCGGAGGCTTCACAAGCCATAGTCGTACCATCAACAGCTATACTGGATAGGACAGATGGAAAAGTTGTGTATGTGAGTGAAAATGGTGTTGCAAAGCTTCAATATGTGGAAACCGGTTTTGACAATGGTGAGTACACTGTCATTAATAGTGGACTTGAGCCGGGTGACGAACTGGTTATAGAGGGACAGCAGTTTATTGAAGATGGAACGCCTCTAAATATTAACGGGGGTGAGTGATCTTGGATATTTCAAAAGTATCTGTAAAAAGACCAATTACCGTTATTATGGTGACCCTGATCATAGTTATTATGGGCGGGGTATCATTAAGCATGCTGGCAGTGGATCTTTTTCCAAGTATTGAACTACCTGTAGCCCTTGTTGTAACACAGTTTGAAGGTGCAGGTCCTAAGGAAGTAGAAAAAATGATTGGCAAGCCTATTGAAGACAGCTTGGCAACATTAGAAGGCTTGGAACGCATTACAACCAATGCGTTAAATGGGTCAGCCATAACTGTACTTGAGTTTGATTTTGGAACAGATATGGATATGAAAGCCATAGATATAAGGGAAAGTGTGGACCGAATCAAAGGCTTTCTCCCAGAAGATGCCAACGAGCCCATGGTCCTTAAACTGGACATAAACGCTATGCCAATTATGAGTTTGACCCTTAGTGGTGAAAAAAGTATAAGCGAGTTGGAACAAATCGCTGAAGACGTTGTGTCTCCGAAGCTTGAAAGAATAGGTGGCGTTGCGTCGGTTTCGGTCACAGGTGGGGAAGAACAGGAAGTTCTCATTAATGTTTCTGAGGAAGTTTTATCAGGATACGGTTTAACAGCAGGGCAACTTGCGCAAGTTATTGGCTCTGAAAACTTCAATACCCCTCTTGGCAATATGAATAAGGGGGCCCTAGAACTGAATATAAGACAGGTTGGCGAATTTGAGTCAGTTCAGGAAATTCAGTCTCTAGTCGTTTCTCTGCCTCGAGGTGGACAGGCGCGACTGGAAGAAATTGCAGATGTGCGCTTAACACCTAAAGAAGCAAATGGCATGGTTCATCGTGATGGGGAAAGAACTATTAATATTTCTATCCAGAAGTCATCAGATGCCAACACTGTTGAAGTGGCACGTGAACTGCGTAAAGAGATAAAGAGCATACAAAATGAACTTCAGGGTCAGATTTAGAAATATTCAGCGACACAGCAACCAATGTGGAAAACGCCATTGATAATGTTGTACAGTCAGCCCTTTTAGGGGGCTGTTGGCCGTCGTTATTCTATATATGTTCCTGCGTCATTTTAAATCGACCATAGTTATTGGTCTGTCTATTCCAATTTCAGTAATAGCAACATTTATTCTGATTTACTACAATGGCATCACCTTAAACATGATGACTCTAGGGGGGCTGACCCTTGGTGTGGGCATGCTTGTTGATAATTCCATTGTTGTGCTTGAAAACATATTCAGGTATAGAACAGAAGGGGTCGAAGCCAAAACAGCTTCAATCAGAGGGGCAAACGAGGTTCGAAATGCCATATTTGCTTCGACATTGACAACAATAGTTGTTTTCTTGCCACTCACCTTTGTTGAGGGCATGGTCAGCATACTCTTTAGAGATTTTAGTTTGACAGTTGTTATGTCTCTTCTGGCATCTCTTTTTATAGCCTTAACACTCGTGCCTATGCTATCATCAAAACTTCTGGCCACAAACACAAGTGTTCTTAAAACCGGTGAAAAAAAGGCAGGTATCTTTAGGGCAGTTGAAAAGAAGTATAAGAAACTCCTTGAGTTTTCAATGAATCATAGAAAAACAATTGTTGGTGCAACCCTGGCTATATTCATAGTGAGTATGGGGCTTATTGGCGTGGTTGGTGCGGAGTTCTTCCCATCGCAAGATGCAGGACAAATCACGGTGTCTATTAAGCTGCCAGAAGGAAGTGCTTTAGAAAAAAACGCAACTTTACGTTGACAATATTGAGGCGTCTATATTAAATGAAGTTGGACAGGATGTCCATTCGATTTTATCAAGCACAGGCTTTGGTGATCGTATGAGTTCTATTACTGGAACAACGTCTTCAAATAGTGCGACCATAAACATTGAACTCATTTCCCTCGAGGACAGGGAACGTACGGATAGAGAAATTGCTGATATTATTCGTACACAGCTGAATCAAGTCTCTGGTGCTGAAATACAGGTAACCAATGAAGGGGGCATGATGGCTGGTGGATCAATGATTGATGTGCAAATAAAAGGCGAAAACATGGACACCCTACGTGCCATCTCTGAAGATTTGGTAGAAGAAATAAAAATGGTTGAGGGAGCAAGAGAGATTGAAAGTTCCCTTGAAGACGGACTGCCTGAAGTTCAACTAAAGATTAATCGTGAGAAGGCAGGCCAGTACGGTCTTACAAGTGGTGCAGTTTCCAGTATGGTTAAGGGCCGAATTGAAGGGATCACAGCTTCTCGAATCAAACTCAATGAAGAGGAAATTGATATTGTTATTAAGAGTAAGCTAGAAGAAGGACGTCAGTTCGAAAGTCTGCAGGACACAGCCCTAATCAGTCCGCTCGGGGTTTCTGTGCCTCTGAGTCAAGTTGCAGAAATCAATGTGGAGCAAGGGCCTAGTGCCATTACAAGAGTCAATCAAGAACGGTATGTAAGTATTACTGGCGATGTCTTTGGTCGAGACTTATCAGCGGTAAATAGGGACATTGTGTCTGTTTTAGAAAATTATAATATGCCAGCAGGTTATAGCTATGATATTGGCGGTCAAGCAGAAGAAATGCAAGAATCCTTTACCAGCTTGATACTCGCTTTGTTGCTATCAGTTGTGCTGGTTTACATGATTATTGCATCACAGTTCGAGTCTTTGGTTCAGCCTTTTGTTATCATGTTCTCTGTGCCGCTTGCCATGTCAGGTGGATTGATTGGTCTCGCTGTGACTGGAACACCTATGAGTGTACCGGCAATGATTGGTATGATCATGTTGGCGGGGATTGTTGTAAACAACGCGATTGTACTTGTGGATGCCATCAACCTGCGTCGTGAAAGAGGCGAAAGCAGGCTGGAAGCTATCATGTCAGCTGGTCCAATTAGACTGCGACCAATCCTAATGACAACAATGACAACAGTTTTAGGCCTGGTTCCTATGGCTATGGCTCTCGGAGAGGGTTCAGAATCTATGGCACCTATGGCTCGGTTTGTTGTTGGTGGTCTTCTTCTATCGACCTTGTTAACCTTAGTTTCATACCAGTTCTATATACGATTGCAGATGATTTGGTTAATAAAGTTTCAAGAGCGAGAAAGAAAAAAAGAAAACAAATCACCTCAAGCTGTTGTGGAAGTATAAAAAAGGCGTTTTAAAAAACTGCTGACATGTTTATTTAAAATCCTAGAAATTTGCATAAAGAAAAGCCTTGGCGATATGAATATACCGCCAAGGCTTTTGTTGTTTTTAAAGTTCATTCTTGTTGAGTAGATCATCTAAAGCTTCTTCAAATAGAACCGTTAAACGTTCTTCATCAACACTGTAATAGACACGATTGAACTCGCCAGAGGTCTCTCTGATAATGCCCATACCAAGTAGTTTGTTAATGTGGTATGACATTGTGCCCTTAGCTAGATTAAAGTACTCAGCAAGTTCCTTGCTGTACCATCTTTTCTTTCCAATTAAGCGGAGGATTTCAATACGCTTTGGATCAGAAAGGGCTTTGAGTAGATCTTCTGTGTTCTTTTTGCGCTCTTGCTCATTGAATCGGTTTTCAAGAGCGAAGCCGTAAATGAAAATATTGCCAGATTCATTAATGGCATGGGCATCAAGCTCATAGAAATAACTGATGTATGCCATACCTTCTGACATGTTTTCTGGGATTTGGCCACTGCTCTTAAAGAGTGCCCCCAGATAGGCTTCAAGATCGTCATTCACATAGTCCATGTGGTGACTCTTAACTTCTTCAAGATGGAGCATAACGGCATTTTCGATATACTGGAAAAAGTCATTGTAGTATGTTTCAAATAAAATATCCAGCCTTTGTTTTGTCAGCTCGGGATATTTGAAGAAATGGTAGTACATTTGTGCCTCTTCATCGAGACTGGCATCATCTGTGATAGGCAGATGACCCAAGTGGATTAGCAGGCCCTGGTAACTAATATGCTTAATTTCATCCAGTGACAGGTGAAGGGCTTTGGCCGCAATATCAATAATATCCTGCGGTGTCAGACCCTTGAAATACTCCACAAAGCTTGAGGTGATTGAATATCATTTTCATGGATGTGTCTTATGGAAATACGTTCGATGCCGCGGTAAGCTATGAAAAAATTGTCGATTTCATTGCGGACGATTCGAGGGAGCTTTTGCTCTATCTGGCCCATGTAAGACTCGATATACGTGTCTAGTTGATAGCGCTTTTGCTCCGAGCTCAGCTCATATTGTGCTCTTCTGGCGTAACGAGCCATAGATGCGAGCATTTCTATAGCTGAATTAGTTTTTAACCCAAACATTTTAAAACCCCTTTTGCTATGATTTTGAACCTGAACCTTGAAAGTTCAAGTAACATACAAGCTAATTATAACAAAAAAAATCAAACGTGCAATAAGAAATTCCTACGTATAAACATACGTAGGAATTCTAAACTAATCTTGATTAAGTTGGTGTAGGCTTGTTATTTAAAACTGTCTAGGATAGTATGAATATCCATTGGGGTTCTGTTTCGCTTAGCTAAAGGTTTAAAATCCTTCAAATGATCAACCCGTTCTAAATAAGTTGGCTGATCATTCTTGTATATAACACCAACAGGTATGCCATCATCGCCCCATTCCAGAGCCTTGGCAAATGCGGTTTGCATGTTTGTTGGATCATAATCTTCAGGGAGTTGATAAATGCGGTCCTTATACCATTTGTAGGTATTAACTTTATTGAACGTCACGCAAGGTTGCATGATGTCAATAAGGGCATACCCCTTATGGTCCATAGCTTGTTTAATGATTTCTTTAAGGTGGTCTTGATCACCAGAGAAAGCTCTTGCTACAAAACTTGCACCTATGGAAACAGCCATAGCCACGGGATTGAGTGGGTTAAGACGCACGCCACGTACTTGCAGTGTGGTTTTTTGCCCCTTAGCTGTGGTAGGTGATGCCTGACCCTTTGTAAGGCCATACACCTGGTTGTCATGCACCATATGGACAATGTCTAAGTTGCGTCTAATGTTGTGGATAAAATGGTTTCCGCCTTCACCGTAAGCATCACCGTCACCTGTTGAAAGAAAAATCTTCAGGTCAGGATTGGCCACATAGGCTCCAAAGGCGAGGGGAAGCCCTCGACCGTGCAAGCCATTTAGACCATTGGCCTTAATATAGTGAGGCATTTTAGCAGCCTGTCCAATCCCCGATACCAAAAGAACATCTTCAGGGTTTAAATCCATATCATTCAGAGCGTCTTTGATTGCATTTTGAATACCGAAGTTTCCGCAACCCGGGCACCAAGTGTTTTCAACGTTATTGTCAAATCTATTTTTAGTTTTTTTGTCATTTCCACCATTGATTTCGATTTGAGTCATTTAGATCAACTCCTTCACTTGGTCAGCCACTTCTCTGAAATTAAGCTGTCGACCATCAAATTTCAGTATACTTTCATCCATGTCAATGCCTGTCTCCATACGAATGAGACGAGCCAACTGACCTGTATAGTTCATTTCTACATTGATTAATTTCTTCGCAGTTGTTGCATAGGACCGAAGTTTCTTCTCAGGAAGCGGGAAGAGGTCACCAAATACAAGGGCACCTACACTGTGGCCTTCCTTGTTTAGAAGGTCAACGGCATCTTTTAGAGCCCCTTTCATGGAACCCCATCCGATTAAAATGGTTTCAGCAGAACTTGGACCAAAGTAATCTGGTTCTTGAAGTTCTTTTTTGAGCAATTCCATTTTCTTCATTCTTCTATGCATCATGTCTGTGCGAAGTTTGGCATCTTCTGTAATGTGACCAACTTCATCATGTTCGTGACTGTCTACAAAGGTCAGTGTTGAGCCACTCTGACCTGGCAACATTCGTGGTGTCAATGATGCACTGAGGTCATAGATTTTATAAAGGTCATTAAGATCCTTTTTATCATCTATGAGAGTGTTGATTTGAAGACTATTCAGATCAGGCTCAACAAATGTTTGAGCCATGTCAGCCAAGTACTGGTCACTTAAAAGAATCACTGGAAGTCGATATGTTTCAGCGATGTTTAGGGCACGGGCTGACTGATAAAAAGCGTCTTCAACGTCTTTTACAGAAATAATCATTCTTGGCATTTCCCCTTGGGGGGCAGTAAGAACAAAACTTAAGTCACTTTGTTCAGTTCTTGTAGGTAGACCGGTACCTGGTCCAGGTCGCTGGACGTCTACAGCCACTATTGGAACTTCACCAATACCTGCAAAGCCGAGGGCTTCAACCATTAGGGCCAGACCGCCACCAGAAGATCCTGTCATAGAACGTGCACCAGTTGCTGAGGCACCGATTACAGTATTCATTGCTGCAATTTCATCTTCTGCCTGTTCAACCAATATGCCTGCTTTAGCTTCATACTGGCTAAGTGTAGTCATAACGCCAGTGGATGGAGCCATAGGGTAGGCGCAGTAGAAATCTAGTCCGCCAGCCAGTGCTCCAAGTGCAATGGCTTGGTTGCCTGACATGTATAAAGATTCTGATTTTTCGGCCTCTAATGGTTCAAAGATTTTCTTTGATGCATTAAAGGCTTCTAGGGCTGTGTCATAGTTCTTTTTACGCATTTCTTCTGGCCATTTTGGAATGCTGATTTTTTCAAGTTCTTTTTCATTAAGACCAATGGCTTTCACAATAGCACCAACGGCTATAGATGAAATACCTCTTGGATTTTTATTGTTGGCTCCAATTTCTTTAATAGGGACACGGATAACATTTTTAACATTTGTTTCTACATTTGTATCACAAATTAAATATCCATTCTCATGAAGTTTGGAACTGTGTAAGTTTACGGCTTCTTGATTCAAAGCAACAATCAGGTCGATCTTGGGATCGTGACTTGATATGGGTTCGTTGCCAAAGCGTACTTGTGTAAAATTGGCGCCACCACGGACTCTTGACATATAGTCCTTCATTGTGTGAATGTGGTATCCCTGGTCTCTTAGTATTCTTACCAGAAAGTAGGAAAGCGTGTTAATGCCATGACCGGCTGTGCCGCCAATGAGTAAATTCTTGATCATTTTTATCACCTCGTTGATAACGATTCTCATTTGATTGATTATAGTATACCAAAATAGTGTGTGTTTACAAGACCTATTATGAAAAAATCACTAATTATTACTTAATAAACTGTAATAAATACAAAAATAAAACGATTATATTTGCATACATTCAATAAAAATGGCTCCTTGGTATATATAACCAAATGACTGGATGTTAAACCGTGGCTTGTCAAGTTGCCAGACTTAATTTAAAATCTAAGTGATGGTGTAATTCTTATAGAGACAGATAAAAAAGCCTTATTTGAATTTGGCAGAATGGTGTGATGAAATGACAAGAAAAAGAATTAAAAGCATGATGCTGTGTTCAATTGGTGTTCTTGCCCTTTCGGGATGTGGAGCCTTGAGTTCTGAACCGGCTTCAGAATCAAATCAGGTGATAGAAGACAGCGGCGGAACCATGATCGCAGATCTGATAGACTTAAGCGATCGTCTTCAATTTCCAGAATACGAAGAAGCAAGTGGCCTCTTATTTAGTGACACAGGGTTTATTGAAACCATGTCAAAGGCGACAGACAATTACTATTTGTTTAATCCTGTGGCCAACGAACGTTATGCGAAATCAGGCATGTTGTCTGAATGGACCACTAAAGAAAAAGACAAGCTGATAAAACTCACAATGGAGTTTGAAAACCAATTTGAAGACTATGGCATTGAGTTTGAAAATGGTATCAATCTAATTAAAATCGCATCAGGATCAAGATTGCCAATGGTCTTTATATCAGAAGACAATATTATTTTAAGTCAGGAAGCTGTTGACCTGCATAAGGATGTTTTAAAAGAGGAAATGGTGCAGGTTTACTTCAAATTATACTTAGGACAGAACAGGGCCATGCTAGAAAGTTTGAGTGCACAGCTTGGATTTTTACCTGTTGAGGGCGTAAGGTTGGATGAATCCTTAGTGGATCATATTGTTATTCGACCAGGAATATACCAGCCCTTTAAATTTACAGCAAGCAGGTCAGATATTGACCCTTCACCGGAATACACCTGGGTTCCAATTTCCTTTATCAATCCAGAGACAAAACTTGTGGAGGATTACATGCTGGCAGTCAACATCACAACGAATGGTGAAGCCAGTATAAGAACCATTAAGACAACCAATCCTTATTTATCGCAAATAGGAGCCATGAACAAGTATATGGCCATGCCCTATCAAAGTTAAAGGATGTCCATATTAACTTAGGGAAATCCCAGACACTTATACGCACCCAGAAGATATACTGGCTCTTAATTTCATGTATTTGGTTCTTGAAAGACCTGTCACAGGGACTGGAACCATTGAAAAACTAAAGACGAAGTTAGAATCCTAATCTGATAAAAATTCTCTGAGCGTTGATTTAACTGAAAACAGTACAAGCGCCCCGTCTGTGAAATTAAATTATTTTGCTACGGGGTTTTTATTTTCCTCCAGGGGTAAGTGATTAATGGGAGGGATACTATGTTTGATCTTTTTATTGACATTGAGTCCGGTGCAGATGTCACTGAAATTATAAATGGAGTTGTAAGTTCAGGTTTGGTACAAGTGGATGAATTGGTGGAGTCTCTAAACAAGAGGTTTTACGGTATTGCCCAGTTTTATTATCAAAGCAAGGAACAAGATGGCTGCAAATCAACAATGATCTATATAAATGGTCAGACGCACTCGAGTGATCTTTCAAGCATAAGTTCACATGTTTATAAATCAGGACCTGTGTTCAAAGACCAAGTTTTATACGATGACCAAAAGAGGGGGGACCAGTCTCCTATTCGTTTTACAGGAAATTCAAGGGTTGACGACGTCAGGAGTCTGAACACAGCCCTTGGAATCAACGCAGCAGAACTGGAAAACCTATCGGCAAGATGGCCAGCAAAAGTACAGCTGGTGGGGGCTGCCCTGTATTCAGTTCTTAAAAGTTTTCAACTGGGAGATGTTTATGTCATTGACAAGGTTAAATTATCTAACGGAATCACCTATAGTGTTGAGGACGCCTGGAGACAGAAACAATACTTAAAACCATATGAATCAGCTGCGCTAGGTGCGGTCTTAGCCAATGGAAATGTCTTAAATAGGGATGATTTCAAAAAAGTAATAAACAGTCAAAGGTCAAGCCATTCAAATATGTCTGTTCACAGATTCAAGAACGTTTATGTTGTTGAACATAAAGATGACCTTTACAAAACAGGAATGAATCGCTATAATGAGTACCGTAATAACCTAACTAAATAATCAATCGTTTGAAAAGTGGGGAGCCCGGAAACGGGCTGAGATAGAAATGTGTATTTCTGACCCAATGAACCTGTATGGATAATGCCTGCGTAGGGAGCTCTTTTCATGTTAATCGCAAATATATTTGTGACTATCGTGCATACTCTATTGGGTGTGCATTTTTATTGCAAAAATGCACAGCGGTTATGAATCACCCCGGCACATCCCAGGCTCATATTGTTGAGGAGGATGGAAAATGTATAAAACACAAATGCAAGCGGCTCGTAAAGGGATCATTACTGAGGAAATGAAGATTGTTGCCAAAAAGGAAAAAATTGCAGTTGAATACCTTCGTGAGAAAATGGCTGAAGGCAAAATTATAATCCCAGCCAACAAAAATCACAAAAACATTGATCCACAAGCAGTTGGAGAAGGTCTAAGAACTAAAATTAATGTTAATCTGGGCATCTCGAAGGACTGTAAGAGCTTTGAAGTGGAAATGGAAAAAGTTGAAACAGCACTAAACATGGGTGTTGAAGCTATCATGGACTTAAGTTCATATGGTAAGACAAGAGAGTTTAGACAACTCTTAATTGAAAAATCACCAGCTATGATCGGAACAGTTCCAGTCTATGATGCCATAGGTTTTTATGACAAAGAGTTGTCTGACATCACTTCAAAAGAGTTCCTGGATGTTGTTAGAAGACATGCTGAAGATGGTGTGGACTTTGTTACCATCCATGCAGGAATTAACAGGGACACTATGGAGGTCTTTAAACGTAATCCACGTCTAAATCACATTGTTTCAAGAGGGGGATCACTCTCATATGCATGGATGGAGTTAACAGGCAACGAGAATCCATTCTATGAGTACTACGATGAACTCCTTGATATCTGTGCTGAGCATGATGTAACGCTGTCTCTAGGGGATGCATGTCGCCCAGGGAGTATTCATGACGCAACAGATGCCAGTCAAATCAAAGAGCTCATGGTTCTTGGAGAATTGACTAAGCGAGCTTGGGAAAAAGATGTACAAGTTATGATTGAAGGACCGGGTCACATGGCTCTTAATGAAATAGAAGCCAATATGCTTCTTGAAAAGAAACTTTGCCACGGCGCACCATTTTATGTTCTTGGACCGATTGTAACAGATGTTGCTCCTGGATATGATCATATAACAAGTGCCATCGGCGGTGCACTGGCTGCAAGTCACGGCGCTGATTTCCTTTGCTATGTTACACCAGCTGAACACCTTCGCCTACCAAATCTTGATGACATGAAAGAAGGCATTGTGGCTGCAAAAATTGCTGCCCATGCTGGCGATATTGCCAAGGGTGTACCAGGTGCAAGAGATTGGGACAATAAGATGAGTGCTGCTAGACAAAAACTTGACTGGGAGGGCATGTTTGAACTGGCCCTTGAACCTGAAAAACCAAGACGATACAGAAAAGAATCAACACCAGAACATGAGGACACATGTACAATGTGCGGAAAAATGTGTTCAATGAGAAATATGAATAAAGTCATGGAAGGTGAAGATCTAAATATTTTAAGAGAAGACAAAGTTACAGAAGACACAGTTTAGGCGTGTCTTATGGAGAAGCTTTCAGAAAGAGGTGTGCCATGCACTTGCACACCTCAGACTATAGATTCGCCTGAGCTTAAAGAAGCCTGCGGTGTGTTTGCGTGTTCACTTGAAAGCCCTATGGGGCTTAGTCCTTATCTTGAAAAGGGCTTGAAAGCCTTGCAGCACAGGGGAGAAGATGGAAGTGGGCTTGTCTATTTAAATTCTAATAACAAGCTGACTGTCCATAAGACCACTGGGCTTGTGCAAGATTTATTTGAGCCCCTGGAAAAAGATAATATGACGAGTCATTTGGCCCTTGGACATGTACGTTATGGAACCAGTGGGAAAGACAAAGAAGACTTGGTTCAACCATTGGTTAAAAAGGAGTTCAATCTGGCGATTGCATTTAACGGCCAGGTCGAAACAAGGGGATGTAAAAGTGATACAGCGCGACTTCTTGACCTCTTTGCCACCTTTTTAGAAGCCTTTAATAGTTCTCAAGATAAAAATGTCAAAGAACAGCTGATTGAAAAATTAACAAGGGCTTCGAGTCAAGAAGCATTTTCTGTTGTTGCCCTGCATGATGATTTCCTATATGCCTATAGGGACGAGAATGGAACGCGTCCGCTATTTATGGCCGATGTTGATATCGATGGACAAAAGGGGATTGCCCTTGCATCGGAGACCTGTGCCTTTAATCAGTTTGAAGTGTCGTCTATAAGTGAAATAAGCCCTGGAGGGCTTGTTATACTTAAAAGTGGAAAAGTGGTATTCGACCATGCCCCTCAAAAGAACAAAAAGCTGTTTTGTGCCTTTGAAGCCTTGTACTTTAGCCGGGAGGATTCACTTTATTGTCAAGGAAAGTCCTACTATGATATAAGAAAAGAAATTGGCTGTGCCCTTGCTCGTACCGACAACCATGGCGGACTGCCAAAGATTGATCTTGTTATTGGTGTTCCGCAGTCGGGAATGCCGGCCGCTTTAGGTTATGCAAGGCAGCTGGGTGTGCCTCTGGAGTTTGGTCTTATTAAAAGCCGTTATCAGGGACGAAGTTTTATCCAGCCAAGTGAGGATCAAAGAAAAACGTGTTTTAGAAGAAAAACTCCAAGTGCAAGCATCTGTTATAAGTGGGAAGCATGTCCTTGTGGTGGATGATACCCTTGTGCGGGGACACACTATGAAACATATAGTTAGAATGCTGAGACGGGCAGGGGCTAAAAGTGTTCATGTAAGAATTGGAGCCCGAAAATTGTATCACCCTGTTCAAAAGGTGTGGATACAGGACGGGAAACCAGACTGCCTGCTTCAGATTTTAGCGAGTCGGGCCTGAGGAAGCATATAGGGGCAGACAGCCTTGAATTTTTAAGGCTTGAAATGCTCCAAAGCGTTGTTGGAAAGAGTATATGCAGGGCATGTTTTTTAAAAGCATGACTATAAATCTGCCCTGAATAACTTCGTTATACTTGCCGGCACTCGGGCTTTGATGAGCCAACTTCACAATTTTATAAATTAGATGTTTGCAAAATAAAAAAAGCGACACAAGTACTGGAGGTTTTTTCCATGACCTTGTGTCGCTTTTAATTATTTTTTCTTTTTTCTTTCATTCATATATTCTGTGGCTTTTTTATGAATAAACTTGGATGTTTTATGGGCGCCTTGAGCCCCTTTTTTTAGAACATAACCGGCCAGTTTGGCCTTGTATATAGCACTTTTGGCTTCGTGGATGGCAATGGGCTTTAAAAGCTCAGCGATTTCATCCTTCATGGACTCAGAAGTCTTTGTGTCTTCTTCCAGTCCCTTGTCTTCAATGTTGTTCACAGTCTCACTTGGCTGGGAATGATCTTGTTTTTCTGCCGTATCATTCTTTTCGCGATTAGACATGCTTTCACCACCTTTGAGACCTTATCATACAACAAAAGTATGATAAAATCATTATAAGATGATTAAAACTTTCATAAGAGGACTCTTAAGATTTTCAATGGTCCCAGTAGGGTATAAATGATTTAGTCATTAAGGAGGCACACTATGGACAATAAACTTGGACGCGCGGCTTATTTAACCATTGGCACAACGAATGTGGACACATCTATGGGCCTTTATGAAAAGCTGGGTTTTAAAAGAGAAAATGAAGGCAGTGCACCTGTTCGGTGGACAGAAATATGTGATGGATCACTACATATTATATTAGTGGAGGGCAAAGATGAGTATCTTGGATTAACTTATGTTTCAGATGATATAGATTCTGGGATTGAGACTCTCAAGGCGGCTGGTCTGAGACCAGTCATGACGGTGGGCACAGAAGAAGCGCCGAGACAGGTAATAGCTCAAATTAGGCCTGGTGTGCTGGTGAGCATAAATCAATCAAGACCAGATGTGGACTATAATTATGTCAGCAAGACCCTTATGGATATTGATTTTACGAACCTGACCCCGGAGAATTTTCCAAACAGTCAATGTGGTATTTTGGCGAGCTTGCCTTAAACATCAACCAACTAGACACGGAGATTGCCTTCTGGGAGAAAATCGGGTTTTCTGTTGGAGAAAAAACACCATGCCTTATCCATGGGCGATCGTGAGTGATGGACTTTTTATTATAGGTCTGCATGAGACTGACGAGTTTGACCAGCCGGCTCTGACTTATTTTGACCTGAATATGGATGAAAAAATAAAAAGGCTACAAGAAACCGGAGTGGAGTTTGCTAGTATAGACAATGACAACTCTGGAACCATAAACACGCCAGAAGGTCAAAGATTTTTTCTTTTTCCCCTTGGACAGTGAGAAATAGGTCTTTCTATAGGGCCGTCTGTCATGGTAGAATTTTGATATATTCATAGATTATCGCTTGCAAAATAGATGGTGCAGGCAGACACTCAAATAGAAAATGGAGGGTGACCGAATGGACCGAATTCAACTTCTTCAGCGTGCTGTGGAATACGAACGCGAAGGGTATGACTACTATATGAGGCAATCAAAAATGCTTCATGATGAGCAAATTTGCAATGTCTTTAAAGTTGTAGCACAAGAGGAACTTAAACATATAGACTGGCTTAAAGCAATTATTTCTGACCAACTGGAGGCCACTGAGAAAGTCGCATTTTTGGTTTCAGCCCAACCCCTTAGAGATGTTAAGATAGACTGGGACTCAATAAAGCGTATTGGCCTTTCTGATGTCAATAACGTCTATGACCATGCTATAAAGCTGGAGTCTGATGCCATAGACTTTTACAAGAGTTTTAAGGGACAAGTGAAGCCAGAGGCAGAAAAACTACTTGATACCATTATTGCATGGGAAGAATCTCATTTGGAGCTTTTTAAGAGATTAAAAGAAAATGGAAATTCAGCTGTATAAATAAAACACTCTGCTGGTTGCCAAGGAAATGGCATTGTCCAGTGGAGTTTTTTTATATTCTCGAAACTAAGTATTGAAATTTATTATGAGACAAGTAAGAAATTGTGGGTATCCTTATGATATTTTACAAGTGATTTCAAAGAGACTGTTAAAGACTGTATGGTTAAAAAGGGAGGCAAAATGTATCAATTTATAAGATTTTTGGGGTGGCTTATCGTAATTCTATATCTATTGTCAGTTGACAGATACTACTTGCGCTTGGGACCCTTCCAAAGGAATGAATCTCTAAAAACGATACGCCTGTTTTTAGTTAAGCGACACAAGATATTTGGTATATGTGCTTTTGTCATAGGCCTAATTCATGGATTTCTTGCATTCACAAGAATTAGCCCGTCACTGACTGGAAGTCTGACCCTCTTTCTTATGATAACAACTGTTGCCATAGGCATTGGCCTTCATTATAAGAAAATAAAATTGAGCGGCATGAAAACACACAGGACTATATCTATACTTATTGTGGTGGGGATAGTGGTCCATGTGCTTTATCCCTATCTCTTCTTATATTAAGTTACAATAATTAGCTATTAAGTTAGAACAATCAGCCACGCATTCATAATAGTCCACCAAAGGCCTGTGAACATAAAAAAAACCGGCTAGAAGCCGGCTGACTGATCAGCGTTGTTATTCTCAAGTGAATTTACAACCATTTATACATAATCCACGAAAGACACTATGATTCCCTGTAGATCAGTCCATATAAAACTTTTCTGCACTTACAATATATCCATTAAATGGAGAGACTAAACAGGTCGAACATCAAGTTTGCTAAAGACTGTAAGAGGTCTGAAAGCTTTTGTTTTATAGGTGTGTTTTACGTGACTGAATCAGAAATACCATAGGATTTTAACATTCTGTGAACGTTTTGTTAAAACGAAAAAAAAATGCTACCACATGTGTTGACAAGGCTTTTCGCTGGTGGTATCTTTATTACAGAAAGATATTAGCACTCAAATTTAACGAGTGCTAACAAGAGGAGAAAGGGAGGGTATATGAATATAAATGAACGAAAACTCCTTATTCTCAAAGCCATCATCGACGATTTCATTAATACGGCACAGCCTGTCGGATCGAGAACGCTCGCCAAGAATTATCCCCTCGGGATAAGTTCAGCGACAATTCGAAATGAAATGGCCGATTTAGAGGATTTGGGACTGCTCCAACAACCCCATACATCAGCGGGCCGGATTCCCTCGGGACAGGGCTACAGACTGTATGTGGACAACCTCATGAAACACTCTGCTTTGGGAAGGGCACAGCAAGAAAAAATTAAAAGCTTGCTTTTAAGCAATTTGATTGAACTGGATGATGTTGTCAAACAGGCTGTGAAGCTGCTTTCGCAGATCACAGGAATGACAGCTGTCATCTCACTTCCAAAATTCAATTTAAGTAAGCTGGAAAATATTAAACTGGTTAAGATAAACGACCAAAAAGTGCTTCTTATTCTTGTATCAAACAGCGGAGATTTTAAAACAATTCCACTGGGAATTAACAGCTCAAACCAGCAGGTGCTTGATATGATCACGGATGCCATGACAAAACGACTTCATGGACTCACGATCAAAGACATTACACTTAGAACAATAGGTGCAATCAAATCAGACCTGCCGAATTATATAGGATTCATAGACTACCTGATGCCTATTCTAAGAGACACTTTTAGAGACATCGATCAAGTTGAAACCTACGTTGAAGGGATTCATAATGTTCTAAACCTTCCAGAGTTTCAGGAAGTGGGAAGGGCTCAAGAGTTCTTTGACACGATGGAAAGCAGGGAAAAAATCTGCAAAATGCTTGAAAATGGTGAAGCGGAAGGCATTACGGTACGCATTGGACCAGAAATTGGACTTGAGGAACTTTCAGACTGTAGTATGATACGCGCCAGCTACAAGGTTAATAATGTGGTAGCAGGCAGTTTGGCAGTCATTGGACCCATGCGAATGGACTATGGTGCATCAGTGACTGTTGTCGATTACATTCGTGAAACGTTGTCGGAAATATTCTCAGGTATTAACTTATAGTTGAAGCACATGCTTCATATTTGGTTAGGATGGTGTCACGATTGGAAAAGAAGAAAGATCAGGAAATCCTAGAGGATGAACTGAAGAAAAACGAAGACCTTGAAGAGGAAACTGACAAGGCTGAAACAAAGCAAGCTGAAGAAACTGAAGAAGTTGACGAGCTCACAGCCCTCAAAAAAGAAAATGAATCTTTAAAAGAAGCAAACTTGCGTGTGCAGGCTGAGTTCCAAAACTACAAGAGACGTACTGAAAAAGAGAAATCTGAAATTTATAAGTACGCCAATGAAAAAATAGTTGTAGAACTTCTGGCGGTTATGGACAACCTTGATAGAGCACTTGATTCGATTTCACACAATGCTGAAGATCATCAAAATGTATTAAATGGTGTTGAAATGATCAAGAAGTCCTTCGAAGATTTGCTTGAAAAAGAAGGCGTTCAAGTTATTGAAGCTGTTGATCAACCTTTTGATCCAAACCTGCATCACGCTGTGATGACAGAAGAAAAAGATGGTTGTGATTCGGATGTTGTTATTGAAGAATTCCAAAAGGGCTACAAGCTCGGCGAAAAAGTTGTAAGACCATCTATGGTTAAAGTATCTTGCTAATAGGGCAAAATCATTTAGAATTCGTAAACTTAAATAGAATGAAGGAGGAAATAAACAATGGCTAAAATCATTGGTATTGACTTAGGTACAACAAACTCATGTGTCTCAGTACTAGAAGGTGGAGACTCAACAGTAATCCCAAATAAAGAAGGTAATAGAACGACACCATCGGTTGTTGCATTTGCTAAAAATGGCGAACGTCTAATCGGTGAAACAGCAAAGCGTCAAGCTATTACAAATCCAGATAGAACAATTGCATCAATTAAGCGTGAAATGGGTCATGACTACCACGTGAAAATCGATGATAAAGAGTATTCTCCACAGGAAATTTCAGCAATGGTACTGACAAAGCTAAAAGAAGACGCTGAAGCTTACCTAGGCGAAAAAGTAACAGAAGCGGTTATCACAGTGCCTGCTTACTTTACAGATTCACAGCGTCAAGCAACAAAGGATGCTGGTCGTATTGCAGGTCTTGAGGTAAAGCGTATTATCAATGAGCCAACAGCAGCGGCACTGGCTTACGGTATGGATAAAACAGAATCTCACCAGAAGATTTTTGTATATGACCTTGGTGGCGGTACTTTTGACGTTTCAATTCTAGAAATTGGTGACGGTGTATTTGAAGTTCTTGCGACAAATGGTAACAACCACCTTGGTGGTGATGACTTCGACCAGAAGATCATTGACTGGATGGCAGAAGACTTTGCTAAAGAGCATGGCGTTGATCTACGTGCTGATAAAATGAGTCTACAGCGTCTAAAGGAAGCTGCAGAAAAAGCTAAAAAAGAGCTTTCAACAACAATGTCAACAAACATTAATCTACCGTTTATCACTGCAACATCAGCAGGTCCTCTTCACCTAAACATGGATCTTTCTCGTTCTAAGTTTAACCAAATGACAGAAGACCTGGTTCAAAAGACAGTTGAACCAATGAAAAAGGCTATGGCTGATGCGGGACTTAACCAATCAGACATTGATCAAGTTATCCTAGTTGGTGGTTCTACACGTATTCCAGCTGTACAGGAAGCCGTTAAGAAAATCGCTGGTAAAGATCCACATCAAGGTATTAACCCAGACGAATGTGTTGCTCTTGGTGCAGCTATTCAGGGTGGTGTACTTTCAGGAGATGTTAATGACGTTCTCCTACTAGACGTTACACCTCTATCGCTTGGTATTGAAACACTTGGTTCAGTATTTACAAAGCTGATTGAAAGAAATACTACAATTCCAACGAAGAAGTCACAAATCTTCTCTACTGCAGCGGACAACCAAACAGCGGTTGACATTCATGTTATGCAGGGTGAAAGACAAATGGCTAAGGACAATGTCACTCTAGGACGTTTCCAGCTTGATGGTATTCCTCCAGCACGTCGTGGTGTGCCACAAATCGAAGTAACATTTGATATTGATGCCAACGGTATTGTAAATGTAAAGGCAAAAGATATGGGCACTGGTAAAGAACAACACATTACAATTACAGCATCAACAAACCTTTCAGATGAAGAAATCGAAGCGAAGGTAAAAGAAGCTGAAGAATATGCAGAGCAAGATAAGCTTATTAAGGAAAAGGTTGAAACACACAACCAACTTGACACAATGATTTACGAAACTGAAAAGCAAATCGGCGAAATCGGTGACAAGGCAACGGCTGAAGAAAAAGCCAAATGTGGAAGAAAAAATTAAAGAAGCAAAAGAAGCTCTTGAAAAGGATGAACTGGAAATCATGAAGTCTGCTCTAGAAGCGCTTCAAGAAGCATTCCAGCCAATCGCTCAAAAAATGTATGCTGAAGCACAAGCTCAGCAACAAGCTCAAGGCGCAGGCCCTGAAGCTGGAGCAGGTGCAGCAGACGATGTGGTTGATGCAGACTACGAAGTGGTTGACTAATCAGGCGAATCAAAACTATAAAATATTACGCTAATATTTGTGGGCATCTAAGAATTTAGATGCCTTCAAAGCGTAAAGGATTTATGTATTCACATATTATTTACCCAATTCTAATTTGGTTCCAAGATAAGCTATGGTATAATGTTGACCAGTTGAAATGCATAATCCCGTGAGGAAAGGCGGTATAACCTTTGAGTGATAAACAAGATTACTATGAGTTGCTCGGTGTGGATAGGAATGCTGATGAGACTGAGCTGAAGCGTGCTTATCGAAAAATGGCAATGAAATACCATCCAGACCGCAACCCGGACGATAAAGAAGCAGAACAGAAGTTTAAAGAAGTCAATGAAGCCTATGAAGTCCTAAGTGATAAAGAAAAAAGAAATCTTTATGACCAATTTGGACATGCAGGTGTCAACCAAAATATGGGTGGCGGCGGATATGGCGGCGCTGGCTTTGGCGGATTTGAAGACATCATTAATGAGATGTTCGGTGGTGGCTTTGGTGGCTTTGGCGGTGGATCTTCACGTCGTCAAGGACCGCGAAAAGGCAAAGATATTCGTGTGGATATAACTTTGACTTTTGAGCAAGCTGCATTTGGTAAAAAGCAAACCATTGAATTCTATAGAACAGAAGAATGTCCAACGTGTCATGGTGATGGTGCAGAACCGGGCACTGATGTTCATACATGTTCAAAATGTAACGGCAGTGGTGAAATGCGTGTGGCTCAACGTTCCCTATTTGGTGAGACAATTAGTGTGCGCGCCTGTGATGCATGTCATGGTCGTGGAAAACTTTTGACCAGCCATGTCATACATGTAAGGGCAAGGGACGTGTCAAGAAGAAAAAGACCATTGAAGTGGACATTCCAGCAGGTGTATTCAATGGGGCTCAAATGAGTCTTCGTGCTGAAGGTGACTTGGGACACAAGGGCGGACCACGTGGTGACGTCATGGTTGTTATACGAGTGCAGTCTCACGAGTCATTCCAAAGAGATGGCAATGACATCTTCTTAGAAATGCCAATTAGCTACTCACAAGCTGTTCTTGGAGCGGAAGTAGATGTTCCAACCCTAGATGGCAAGGTTCAGTTTAAGATCCTCCAGGAACACCAAGTGGTAAGCAGTTCAGATTAAAGGGCAAGGGTGTTCCAGTTCTAAACGGATACGGACGTGGTGACCAGTATGTGAGAGTTTTTGTTGAAGTGCCTAAGAACCTAAATGGCAAGCAAAAATCGGCTCTTAAGCCTTTGCTGAAGCTATGGGTGAAACAGGCTACAAAACAGTGGCAGATGATGCAAAAATAAATGCAGACACTCGAGAAGAAACAAGGGAAGAAAAAGGTTTCTTTGGCAAGGTGAAAGATGCATTTAGTGTGGATTAATAAAATATTGTTTCAAGTGGATTAGATCTCTTGAAAACTAGAACGGGAATGTTAGTACATTCCCGTTTTTTTATGTCCGTCTTTTATGATATTAAAATTTGATAAAGGTTTTGCAAATTTGATTGGGGATAAAGTGAAATTATGGTAAAATAAATCGACTTATCAGAAAACTCAAAAAAATTATAGACTTACGGGAGAAAAGGGGAGAGTTGAAATGATTTTTACAGTTCAGGTGAAGAGTGAAGGTATCGTTATCAGGTGGACATCATAGAGCATTCGAAATGCTGTAACAGTGAAAACACTCACTTGCACAGCATTTTAAATTGTCCTGAATAATTCACTGTTGACGTTTGGTTTTTATTTAAACTGACATTTGAGGTGACTAAAATGTATAGAGTGTATCAGAACATAATAGAAAAAGCCACTATGGATCAAAATGATTTTCATGGTGTTGTAACAATTGCCGATCTAGGAAATGATCGTGCTGAATATGCCAATGGACTGGCTGAACGGGTTTTGAAGTCCCGATTAATACGGATACGCGGTTTGGAATTGCCTCTGGCACCAAGGGGTTTACAGCCATTAGGATCCTGCAACTTATTGAAGAAGGGCGGATTCAACTGGATACGAAGGTAAATGACATCATACCAGGTGTTTTTAAAAATATTTCTGACAGAGTCACGATAAAACATGTTCTCATGCATACATCAGGTATGCCAGATTACTTCAACGAAGAAGAAATGGATGATTTTTCTGTACTTTGGAAAGACTTTCCCATGTATAACGTTCTGTCTCCAAAAGACTTGCTGCCCTTGTTCTCAGACGGTCAAATGAGGTTTGAGCCAGGTGAAAAATTTGAATATAACAATGGTGGATTTATCGCTCTAGGCTTAATTATCGAAAAGATCACTGGTCAAGCCCTAGACCATAATATTCACAACAACGTGTTTAAACGGGCTGAAATGAAATCAGCGGGGTTTGATAGACTTGACGCCCTTTCTCACAACTCGGCGGTAGGCTATGTCAAAGATGAAAGCTTAGGTGGATGGAGAAGCAACATTTACTCACTGCCTGTTAAGGGCAATGCTGATGGTGGGGTCTTTGTAAACGCTAAAGACATGGAGGCTTTTTGGTCATCACTTTTGAATTCAAAAATAATACATAGAGACAGTTTCAATTTGCTAAATGAACATCATGTTCATGTGTCTAAAAATATTCACTATTCACTGGGCTTCTGGACAAAGCGAAATGAAGATGCCCTAGAGTGCATATATTTAATGGGGGAAGACCCAGGAGTTTCTTTTATGTCGGTCATGTTCCCGAACACAGGTATCTATTATTCCATATTATCAAATACCGTTGACGGGGTGTGGGATGTACACTTTAACATGTATGATGAAGTGAAAAAACTTATTCGCTAAAGACTAAAAAACTTGTTAAAATCTCGTGAATGAACAATCTATACCAAAAAGGTATTGATTATAATTCTCAATTGGGTTATGATATCTTCAGGAAGAAACTTCCCAGCCCTTTTGATTTTCGAATCGCCTATATCCGTGGGTGGTCCTTAGGGGATCATGGGAAAGTTTGTTAGATGATTATGAAGGAGATATATAAATATGATTAAAGTATGCCCAAATTGTTCAAACGTAGATTATGATGCACTTCAAGAAAAGTTCGGTGAAGATCATGTTGAACTGAATTGTCTAGGCGAATGTGGAATGAATGAAGACCAAAGTTTTGGCTATGTCTTTGATAAATGGGTTATTCGTGATGAAGAAGACGCATTTATGGCAGATGTTGAAGCCAGAATGAAAGAAGGCAACTAAAAAAACAAACTGGTTATAGCTTTTTAGCCCCTGGTATCAAGAATATAGACTTGGTCTGGGGGCTTTTTATATGGTCTGGGTTTTAGAAATGAATGCCTAGCCCACATATAAGTTAGCAATGTCTTAATCGAGCGCCTTGCAAAATATCATTCAAGACCCCTCTTTGCACAAGATATAAATATTATAAAATGAAAAATTCTAAATAAGGTATAGTGAGGAAACAAATCTGTAATTTTGCAAGCGCATGGAGTGGTAAATAAAAATTCGACTCTAGTTTAATTTGCTATAATGACAGTGGTCTATTTAATTTATAAAGATTTTACAAGGAGGTTTTATGAGCACACTTCGAGAAGACGCTTTTGAGATTATAGAGAAGGCAATCAATGGGGTTATGCCGGAAAAATCTGTTGAAAAGGCTTTGTATGCAAATAAAGAGCTAATAGATAAAGTGAAAGGAGAGATAGTCTTAATTGCCATTGGAAAAGCAGCCTTTGCCATGGCAAGCAAGGTAGACGAAGTTTTAGGGGATAAAATTACTAAGGGGCTTGTTATAACGAAATACGGTCATCTACAAGAGGGGCTTGATGCTTATAAAAAAATCGAGGCGGGTCACCCTATACTGGATGAGAACTCTAGCAAGGCAGGTGAAGTGGCCACTCGCTACGTAGAAGGCTTGAATGAAGATGACTTGGTGATATTTTTACTCTCAGGTGGCGGGTCCGCTGTGTTTGAAAAGCCGTATAAAAATGTGACCATTCAAGACATAACCATTGTGACAGACCAGCTTCTGGCATCAGGGGCTAGTATTGATGAAATCAATACAGTCAGAAAACACATGTCAGATGTAAAAGGTGGGCGCTTTGCAGGCAAGTGTCCGAAAACTCCAATTTTAGCCATTGCTCTTTCTGATGTGATTGGTGACCGGTTTGATACCATCGCATCTGGTCCCGTTCATCCTGATATGACACGTTCTGAGATGGCGATACAAGTTCTAAATAAGTACAACATTTTCGCATCTGAAGCAGTGCGTGAAGCCATTCAAGACGAGACTCCAAAAGAAATAGAAAATGTGGTGGACTATCTTGCAGGGAGTGTAAAGGATTTATGTGGTCAGGCCGCAGTAAGTGCTCAGGCGCTGGGATACAAACCATTCATTATGACCACATCTCTTGACTGTCAAGCCAAGGAGGCTGGGGCATTTATAGGGTCAATTGCCAGAGATATTGCTTCAGGCACCAGTGAACATTACCCCCAAAAGCCTTGTGCCATAATATTTGGTGGCGAACCCGTGGTTCATGTCACAGGAAAGGGGCTTGGTGGCAGAAGTCAGGAAGTGGCCTTGTCTGCCGCTCGGGTCTATAAAAGGGGTCGAAGGTGTAAGCATTTTCTCGGTGGGATCAGATGGTACGGATGGACCAACTGACGCTGCAGGAGGCATTGTGGATGGGGCGTCATACAATATCATGGCTGAAGAGGGCATTGACCCAGAGAAGGCCTTGCAAGACAATGACTCATATAGAGCCTTACTGGCAAGTGGTGACTTAATCATCACTGGACCTACGGGGACGAATGTGAATGATTTGATGGTTATTCTTGTTCGTTAGGAAAATATCAATTCCATTAATGATGTATTAAAATTCCATTAAAATGGATTATTCCCATTACCTTACTGGTATAATGTCACAAATAGTCTAAAGGAATAGACATTAGGGGGTTGTATTATGAGGTACTTGAAGAATTGGAAAGTATGGATGGCGTTATTAATGGTTGGCGTTTTCATGTCTCTTTATGGTTTTATCTATTTTGAATCCATTAAACAGCCAAGTGAGGCATGGTCGGGGTCTATTGTGGTGGATACCTATGATGCCAGTGTGAACTTAAATGAACCTGATAAAAGAATAGCTTTTGCAGTGGCACTGGAAGATAGAATTTTATATGTCAGTGGACATGACCGTGAAATTCAAATTAGGACATTTAATGAAGCGGGGAAAGTGACAGAAATAGAAAGCATTGAAACAGCCGGCATTATTTCAGAAATAGCAGGCGAAGTTGATGGCAACAAGCTATTGTTAACAACATTCACAGAAGACACAGGCACACTTGTTTTTATCAGTTAGATCCGGTAAGTCTTGATATTGAAAGACAAGACGCTTATACATCAGATTACACAGGCTATAACCTTAGTGCCCAAGAAGTGACTCTATACAAAGATAATAGGATTGATGTCTATACTATAGATGGTGTTACAGAATACACTTTAGAGGGAAATGCACCAGTGACAGAAGCGGCATCAATTCTAGTGGAAGCTCAGCGACATGTAACATTCATCCGAAATGATCTTGGTAGCAATAAGTTAGGGCTTTTGGTGGATGACATTACTGGGGAAGAAGTTAGGGAAATTGAAACCATAAAGTCCAAGTCCACAACAAGTCCTACAAATATGCAAATATTAGATATAAATGGCCAAATTAAGATACTTGTCACCATGATGGACTCCAGAACAAGCACGACGGAACTAAGAATTTACACCCAAGGGATTGAAGGGTTTGCAGGGGACTTTGAAAAAGAGACCATAGATCTACCATCATATAATGGCATACCGTATTACAGTGAAGCAAGCGAGGCTTTTGTTATTGGAATATTTGATACAAACTTGGGAAGAACAGAAGTGGCTCGAGGTAAATCGGTTTTTCCAAACTATTATATGACACCAAACTTTGAGAGAGGAACATATACCCAGCTTACAAACACAGAAATGATTGGACGAACCCCGTCTTTTGTTGTTTTAAATGGTTATGACTATCTCATTCACAATGAGTATGCCCAGGGTCAGGCTCAAATATACATGACATCAACAAACCCTGACTTTGTGAAAAGAAGTCAAAAGGTGGACGGCGATGGGCTTTTTGAAATTTTCATACGAACAGCAGTCAATTATCCTGCTATTATGTTCTCTGGAATTCTTCCAACAGTGAGCATACTCCTTCCGGTGCTTGCTATAGCATTACCGTTTATGATGCTAAAGCTTAGCTGGGTTGAGAGGAATAAGACTAAAACAATGTTGATTGTGTTTGGCATGTATACTTTAAGCAAATTTTATGTGTATTACACAGATATATTTGCTTCGTTTTCATCAGCCGAGATTTTACCAGCATATTTGACACCGCCAATAGGCCACTGGGGTGTTATGATGGGGATATCTGCATTGACGATGCTTATAGCCATGCGACGTGGCTATGAAGTCAAGGAGAGGAATGAGAGCTTTATTAAGAGCCTGGCTTTATACATACTTCTTGATGTGACAGTGCTCAATTTATTCTTCCTGCCCTATACAATCATCTAATCAAAAGAAAGATAGAAGCCTCATTCTTTAAGACTATATTGAATGAGGCTTTTGTAGTATAAAATATGCGTTCTATCTCCTAAAATATGTTTAATTGTGATAAGATAAAAATATAATTTAAGGGGAAGGGCGTAAATATGTTAATTGAACAAAGTGGAAGCATTGACACACTAAAAGTAGAAAATGAATTCGTTGCCCGTGAAATTGTGAAGTTGCAAAGGGAAGCCTATCGAATTGAAGCTAAAATCATAGGCTCTATAAAAATTCCACCAATGTATGATACAGTGGATTGTATAAAGATTTGCGATGAAACCTTTATCGGCTATAGGGTACAGCGCCAGCTTCTTGGCCTAATATCTTATAAATGTGAATATGGCATTTTAGATATTCATAGACTTGTTGTGAAGCCGGCTTATTTTAAAAAAGGTATAGCCACTCAATTGATTCAACATGTGCTAAAAGAAAATAAATACGCACAAAAATTATTGTTGCCACAGGGCAAAAAACACACCCGCTATAAAACTATATAAAAATAATGGATTTAAAATCATTCGAGAGTTTGAAGTGGAAATGGGACTGCGTATTTCCCAATTAGAGTATGATAGTGATCTGCGCAGGAAGAAGAAAATTGACGGATTAGAAATACGAACCGATATAGTGGATGGAAGCCAAGTGCCCTTAAAGACTGTCCAAAGAGATGATGCTGAAATGATGAATACTATTGAAACTTTTATCAAGCAGGATGATCTTGTACGCGCAGCAGTTATGAATGGTTCAAGGGTTAATCCCAATGTTAAGCCAGATTCCTTTCAGGACTATGACATAGTGTGTTTCACCGCTGATCCAATGATATATGTAAAGGATCAGTCCTGGATAGAAAAACTCGGTAGCCCCCTTATTATTCAACAAAATGACGTGGAAGTGGAAGACACCATTTATCCGATTTTCTTAATGCAGTTTAGCGATGGCAATCGTATTGACATGCAATTTTTTCCAGTATCAAAAATAGACAAACGGGATGAGGACTCTTTGGAAAAGCTAATCATTGATAAGGATGGTTTGCTTGGAAGCCTTGCTGAGCCGACTGATAAAATGTATCATACTCAAAAGCCGAGTGAAAAAGAGTTTCTTGATAAGATAAATAATATTTTTGGTGCTCTGTGAATGTTGTAAAAGGCATACATAGGCAGGAATTTAATTATGTAAAGCGAATGCAGGAGCAAATCATAAGAGCTGATTTAAACACAGTTATGCGGTGGTATATAGCTTCAAAAAAGGACTGGTCAATTAATACAGGTGTTTTTGGGAAATGGATGCAAGCCCATCTAACAAAAGATCAGTGGGCCGATTATTTACAGACTTGTCCCGGAGACAGTTACTATGATATGTGGCAGGCCATGATTAAAATGATAGATATCACCAGCGAATATGGCAAAGATCTGGCTCAAAAGCTTGGTGTTTCCTATCCACAAGGGGATGAAGCGGGAATTAGGGCATACATTGCAATGTGTCCATACGATGATGCAAATTGACCAGAAAGACAAACAAAATGACAAACAAAAAGATGACCCTGCGAACAGGATCATAAAACAACTAAGGGGGTTGATATATTGTATCAGTCTTCATACTGGTGTAAGTGATCTAGGTCTTTCAACATCCAAGTGCGTTTTTCTTCTTTTCGAAGTTTGGAATCAATTGTTTTCCAAAACTGCTCGGAGAGTTCCTTGCGTTCTTTATCGGTGAGTTGTTTTCTTTTGGATGAAGTATTTTCTTTCATAAGGCACCTCCTTGACTTTGTAACTGATTATTTATTACATATATACCCGAAAGGGTGTGAATACAACGATAATAGGAAAATAAATGGAGGCGGCAATGGAAAAATGGGATATTTTGAATATTAACAGGGAGCCGACTGGGCGAATTGCCATAAGAGGAAAGGGCCTAGATGATGGTGATTACCACCTGGTTGTTTTAATGATTATAACGAATTCGAATAAAGAGATTCTTATAACAAAACGTAGTGCAATAAAAAATGAACCATGTTTGTGGGAAATCCCTGGCGGGGCTGTTACTGCAGGGGAGACTAGCCAAGAAGCGGCTATTCGAGAAGTTGGTGAGGAAGTGGGAATTTCTCTTAAACTAGAAGAAAATAAGGGTAAGATCATTGGTCAGAAAACCTATCAATCTCCCCACGGATGGATGGTTGACATTTGGCATTTTGAAAAAGATGTTGATTTGAATGACTTGATACTTCAAGAAGAAGAAGTTTCTGATGCAAGATGGGTTACAAGAGAAAAAGTGATAGAGCTTATTGAGAAAGGGCAGTTTTTTAAAGGCCAAGTCTTTATTGATGAAGTTTTTAATAAGGGCATATTGTAATAGGTTCATTCTAAGTGCAGCAACAGTGCTTTAAATAAGTCGACATAGAAATACGAATATAAAAGAGCCACAGATTAAAGTCTGTGGCTCTTTTATGTTAATCTCACTTGTTTTGGATTTTTTCGAATGGCTTATTTTTTTCTAGGCGATTCGATTATCTATTTAAAGAAGTTGTTGGGAATTTAATGTGTCCCGCTTTCAACTCCTTTTTATCTAAGTCATCGTGTAGGTCTTCATATTCAGACGTTAGAGAAAATACCTTTGGGCTGAGAGCCAACATGGCTATCAAGTTGGGTATGGCCATAAGGCTGTTAAAAGAATCTGAAATATTCCAAATAACATTAACCTTATAGGAAGCCCCAAAAAAGACCAGACCAATCCAAATGGACTTGTATAGGTTGACAGCTTTTAAGCCGGCAATAAACTCAAGGCATTTGGAACCATAGTAATACCAACCAAGTATTGTTGAAAAGCCAAAGGCGATGAGGCTTAGAGACACAATCACGCCCCCCACAATAGGAAGTTGTGATTCGAAGGCTGTGGCCGTTAAGGCCGCTCCGTACAAGTTGTCCTTAATGCTCATAAGGCCATTAACCTTATTAATGTGGACAAGGCCTGAAGTTAAAATAACTATGGCTGTCATGGTGCAAACCACAAGGGTATCAATAAATGTGCCAATAGAGGCGATGAGTCCCTGTGCAACAGGATCTGGGTTCTTAGATGCTGCATGGGCAATAGATGCCGAACCAAGACCAGCTTCGTTGGTTAAGATGCCCCTGGCTAGACCGTAACGAATAACTGTTCCAAATAATCCGCCACCCACAGCTTGAGGGGAAAACGCATGGGTGAAAATCAAGCCAAAGGCACTTGGAACGATGTCAAGGTTTCTAAAAATGATTATAAGAGCGCCACTGATATATAAAACAACCATGGCGGGAACGATTTTTTCAATGACCTTGCCGATGGACTTAATACCGCCAAAAATGACTAAGGCCGTTGCAGATGTTATAAATGATCCTGTGATAAGGGGGGAAACCCCTGTCGTAACCTGTAAGGAATGAGCCACTGAATTTGACTGGAGCATGTTGCCAACACCAAAGGAAGCCATAAGGCCAAAGAAGGCATAAATCCAGCCCAACCAAGTCCAGTTACCACCGTAAAGTTCAGCCATGCCTGTTTTGATATAATGCATGGGTCCGCCGGATTTTTCGCCATGTTCATTGGTCACTCTGTACTTAACAGCCAAAAGAGATTCTGCATATTTAAGGGCACCGCCAAATAGGGCTGTCATCCACATCCAAAAAATTGCACCAGGACCACCTGCTGAAATAGCTGCTGCAACACCAACAATATTCCCTATGCCCAGCGTGGCGGCAAGGGATGTTGCCAGAGCCTGAAAAGGAGAAATATCCCCATCTTTGCAGTGGTTCTTTTGTGCTAAAAGTTTAAAGGCGTATCCCAGTTTTCTAAACTGAATGCCTCTGGTACCAACCGTTAGTATAACGCCTGTGCCAAGGAGGAAAATGATCATGAAACTACCTGCTGTATAAAAATTGAAATCATTAATATACTTGTATATCATGGTCAAAAAAACACCCCCTCATGCTTTTGTATTGTAGATGCCTGCAAAATGACAAATTTCAATCGCATTTCGTAGGTCGTTCAATACTTAAAGTATAAGCTGGGTGTTTCGTTTGGTTTCAAATTGTAACAAAAAATATTAAAATAATGTGACAATTCATATTAATGTGTTGCGCTATGATTGCAAAGAGTCGCTACAGAGGTAGGTCAGGCCCTCTAAAAATTTTCGTATATTGACCTTTCCGTGTATGGCTTTTTTATTTCTCAGACCATCCATTTCTGTGCGAACTTCTTTGAAGGCATATAGAACATGGGCATAGTCTTGAAAAATTGGATTGCTGTAGTCTTCCACCCCGATGGCGGCAAGATTTGTAAGGGCAACAGCCGCAGTGCGGCGAATACGCTGTTCGAATGATCGTGGATGGTCGCTAAACTGATTGAAGAACTTGCTTAGGGACATTTCATTAAGGGCATTGGGATGGTTCATCAACCAGCTCACAGATTTGATAATGTTGTCAGCTCCATTTTCACCTATGATACCTAGATCTTTGAGGGCTGTTACAATTTTTGTATCCGTTTCTGGATCATCTTCTATCCTTGGTGATACAGCTGTGTTCAATGTGTCATCAAGGGCGAACATGGATCGAATCTGGCTGAGTTTTCGCTCTGATTCAATGTTGGTCTTAACCTGGCTTATGACGGAACGGACCTCGACAGCATTGATGGGCTTTTGAATAAAAAATTTCACACCAGCTTCATAGGCCTTGCTGATCATGTCTTTCGCCGACACTTGAGAAATCATTATCGTACTCACAGAACCATCGATACTTTGTATAAGGGAAATGCCATCAAGAGATGGAATGAATAGGTCAACAAGTGCAATGTCTGGTTTTAACTTATTGATTTCCGAAAGGGCTATTTTCCCATCTGTGGAGTGTCCGATGACTTGACCGAGGTCGCAATCGACTATTATTTGCTTTAGAATGAGTATGATGTTTGGATCTCTTCGACAATGTAGTATTTCACTTTTGCACCTCGATTCGATTTTTAGGTATTTTAATGTCAAATAAAGTTAGTTTGTCAGGCTTAGACTGTACATCGATGCTTCCATCAAATAAATCCTCTATATATCTGTATACGATTGTCAACCCTAAACCCCGGTTGATATGTCCAGTCTGGTAATTGATTTTAGTGGAAAAGCCTGGTGTTTGAATCAGAGCAATGTTTTCCGCTTCAATACCAGGACCATTATCGCTAATTTGGAAACGGTGGATGTCCCCCTCTGTCCAGTGGGATAGTTTTATGGTAACAGGATGATCACTGTTTTCAGCTGCGTCAAGGGCATTGGTTATAAGGTTTCTAAACACAGACATAATTTGAAAGTGCCTTTCTGTATGAAAATCCGCACCCCTTGAATGTGAATATGAACGTTAACCTTTCGTCTGAGGGCCTCGGCCTTCATTTGCTCTTCCAGTATGGTGAGTATGCTCTGGAATGTCATGGACTGATTTTGATACTTGTTTCCATGAGGTCATTCACACCGCGAATAACCAGCTCGTATTCTTTTTTATCTCATGAACAGCCCCTGCAATATTGACGGCATCAGCAGACCATTTGTCTTCATTTCTTTTATCCCGTATGTCTTCAAAGTGTGTGTAGGCTCTTGTCATAACCTGTTCAATACGGTCCATGTTGGATTCCATCCAGAATATTTCTGTCCGTAAAAACGAGTTAAGCCAAAGAAGTCTTTTGTAACGGTCTTCATGCTCCTCTTTAAGGAGAAGAATTTTCTGGTAGCGCAGGACAATTAGAATGACAAGGATAATTGCCGCGCGGATCACAGCCACAAATAAAAGTGTGGTCAATATATCTTGATAAAAGAATTGTTTAAACCAAGTGACTCGAATGAGTATTTCTAAAAGATTCATTGTGTAGTCGCAGACCACGGAGAAGAGAAAGAAAAGCTCAAAGGAGTAAAGTTCGTGCTTTTGCACAGTGTTTTGCATGAAAATACCATAACCAACATAAAAGAAAATTTCAGGAATGTATCCAATAACAAGGGTTCCATCAAATCCATCAAAGAGCACTAGGACAAGAAGCCGCCAGACCAAGGTTGAAATGGCTGAGGCTATACCAATGGTCCTGCCTGATATATCCTTGTTGGAGTATATAAATATCCCGAGAGCTATAACACCGCAGCTGACTCGAAAGTTATCAATTAACAGGTCAAGATAAAGTTGAGAGAAAAAGGCAACCAACATGGCGCCTACCAGGATTCTTTCCCGTTTTGTCATATAATCCTCCTAAATGCTACTGAAATAAGTATAGCAGAAAGTCAAAATATTATAAAATTAAGAATACCGTCTATTTATAGGGTATTAAAGCGATTGTTCGAATTAGAAATTGGGTAAAAATTGATTAAGAATTGTAAAAGTACAGAAATTGGTGAAGCTTATGAGAATAAAGCAAAAATTACAACTTATTACGATTCCGATGATTCTTATACCTGTTATAATTACAGCGTATATCTTTGTCGTGAATACGTCGACCAGCACACGACTTCTTCATTCTGAAAATATGAAGAGAAATCTTGAAATTATTATGAATCAGCTAGAACAGGAGAACTCTGTTGTGGAAAGGCTGGGGTCTGACAACACACAGTTTTATAGGCAAAATGCCCAAAGCCATGCAAGAAGTTTTGTAATGGACTTGAAACTTGCGGATGGCACCATACAGATCTATGAGAAACTGAGTCGAAAAGTGGTGGGAAGCGATACGGTTTTCAATGCAGATTTCTATGAAGATCTTTATTCTAGTGTCGTAAGTGATAGTGGACTGTCGACCTATCCCGTTGAAACAACAAAGAGTGTTGAAAATGAAAACTATGCAGTGTATTACCAGTACTTTGAACCTTGGGACTGGTTGGTCATAATTTATATGAAAGAAGAAGTGATCTACAGGCCCATTAACAAATCCATTAACCAGATGCTTTTGATTGTTATAGCCCTCGTTCTTATAATCGGGACTTTGCTTTATTATATTACGTCAAAATTGACAAAACCTGTCGACATATTAATGGAAGGCGTGAAGACCATTAGTGAAGGTCATTACCTTAAAAAGGTTGAAGTTGATACAAACGACGAGTTCAAAGAACTTGCCAGTGCCTTTAATGATATGACAGATAAGATCCAAGATAGTTTTGACAGTATGAATCAAATGACTGATGAACTTAGGGTCATGAATATCGAACTTGAGAAGAGAGTTGAAGAGAGAACCCGCGAGCTAAAAGAGACCAATGAGGAATTAGAATTATCAATTATTCAGCTTAGAGCTGCCCAAGATGATTTGGTGGAGTCAAGAAAAATTGCGGCACTTGGGGCCCTTGTTTCAGGAATATCTCATGAACTCAACACGCCCATTGGCGTTGGGATAACGACGGCTTCATATATAATTATGCAAATTGATGCCCTTCTTGATCTCTTTGTTAAAGGCAAACTTAAAAAAAGTGAGTTTGAAATAGAGCTACAAGACATAAAACGGTCTTCAAATCTTATTTTAGATAATCTTAATAATGCTTCGAGCATGGTCAATAGTTTTAAACTCCTTGCTGTGGATCAGACTCAAGAGGAAAAGAAAGAGTTTGAACTGACGCACAATCTGGAGGCCCTTATTCAAAATATGAATGTCTTGTTGCGTAAAGGCAATCATAGGGTGACTCTTGACTATGACAAACCAGTTGAAATGTATAGTTATCCTGGGGCCATAACGCAAGTCGTCACTCATTTTATAATGAATTCTATACAGCATGGCTTCAGCAAGAAAGAAGAAGGCGAAAATAAAAATATACCTGCGTCACGAAGGAAAATATGTGACAATCGTGTACGAAGATGATGGTCAAGGCATGAATGAGGAAAATGTCCACAGGATATTCGAACCCTTCTATACCAGTCGACTGGGAGCTGGCACGAGTGGTTTGGGTCTGAATATTGTCTACAACCTGGTAACAGGTGTTTTAAAGGGAAAAATATCAGCAATGAGTCAAAGTGGTGAAGGCATGCGATTCACCTTAGTGTTGCCATCAATAGTAAAGGATGTTTCATATGACTAAAAAAATGATGATGATTATGTTCATATTTGTGCTGGTGTTTTCAGGATGCACCCAGCCTGAAGTTAATGATGTGAAGATGGATGAGCCAACGACACAAACCCTTGACAAGAAACCGAGTATTGTTGATGAACTGGATTTGACAGACAAAGAAGCCGCCTACCTAGAAGCCCTTCAAAATGGGGGTGTGTTAAAGATTGCTTCCCGCGAGATCGAGACTGTGCTTAATAGCTCTAATGGCGATTACAAAGGATTTAATTATAATACCATTAGAAAGTTTGCAGATGATGTGGGCGTTGATCTGGATGTGACAATTGTCGATAATATTGAAGTTTTTTTTCTACAAGGATGGGGTTTTTGATGAAACTGTAAAAACGGATCCAAATGTGGTTTACAAGCCTGATCTTTTTGAGGATGTCGATATCTACGTTGATACCCTCACTCAGATTCCTTGGCGAGAAAAACTTATGGATTTTATAGGGTTTACCCCAATTCGAGAATTGGTTATCCATCAACCAGATATTGATATAGAAAACATATATGACATGAATGACAAGACTGTAGCGGTCCAATCGGTTTCTTCTTACATGTCAACATTTACAGATATTGAACAGACCTATGGTATTCGTCTGAGGTATGTTTATGTGGATACAATTTTTGATGCCCTAACCGCAGTTGATGAAAAAAGGGCTGACTTTACAATTATGGACAGTAACAGGGCTTTTTTAGAGGCAAAAAAGCTAAGCAATATTGAGGTCGGTATTCCTGTGACAGATGTGAAATTTGTTGGCTGGGCCGTTTCAAAAGATACCCCTGAATTGACATCGATACTTACTAAGTATATGGATGTGCTTATTGATAGGGGCATTATCAATGATCTTTGGCTAACGGATTATGATATCAGTTTTTATGAGTATTATACTTTGATCTTAAAAGATGCAAGCATTATTGAGGCTATGAACCTAACCAGGGAAGAGCTGGCGTATATTGATGGTTTGAGAAAACGTGGCGCCGTGCGTATTGCACTTCAAAATAATGTGGTCGGTTACAATCCTGATGCTGAGGTTCAGACAGGATATAACTATTTGCTTGCTGAAGACTTTGCAAAGGTTATCGGTGTAGATTTAGAGATGGTCATTATCGACCAGTTTACAAGATTTTTTGGAAGGATGGTGAAACACCTGAGCAAGTAAAGACAAATAGCGACTATTTCTATGTGCCTGATCTCTTTAATGAAGTGGATATTTATGCTGACAATCTGACACATCTTCCTTGGAGAAGCCAGATTCTAAATCAAATTGAAGGGGTGCCTGTCAGCACAGTTATCGTACAGAAGAAGGGGTCTCAAATAGAGAATATGAAAGATCTAGATGGTATGACGGTGGCTCTTAATAGAGACACATCCTATGAAGTTATCCTCAATAATATTATTAAAGAATATGGGATTAATGTGGGAATTTATGACGTGGTGAATGATGTCGGGGCCTTTGAGGCCGTTGTAGATGGACTTGCAGATGTAACAATCACTGACAGTGACCTAGCTTTCTTGATTTTAAGGGACTATCCTGACCTAGAAATTGTCCTGCAAGCCAGCCAAACTCAATTTTTAGGGTGGGCTGTAAAAAAAGACGACGATGTGCTTGCATCCATTTTGACCAAATACATGGAGCTATGAAGGCCAACGGAAAGTTCGATCAGTACTGGGAGAAAACATATGGCGTGTCTTATCCTGAGTACATGCGCTTACTGACAGATTAGGAATACGTATGTAAAGTTCTCGAGTGAACAAAAGAAAGAGGGGCAAAACTTGGAGTTTGAGTTTGATTATTTTCCTGTCATTGAAACAGATAGGTTGATTATGCGAGAAATAAATTTAGAAGACCAAGGTGCCCTTTATAAGATATTTTCATCTGAGACCGTAATGAAATACTATGGTATGTTTCCGATTAACGAGCTAAAACAAGCGGAGAATCTAATCCTGTCATTTAGAGATGGTTTTGATGAAGAAAAATCTATAAGGTGGGCATCACCCTCAAAGAGAGTCAAGTTTTATAGGCACATGTGGTTTTCATAATATGCAAAAAGGAACTATAGGCTGAAATTGGCTATGAATTATCAGCGACCATTGGAACAGAGGGTATATTACGGAGGCGATTGGCGCCATGCTAGAGTTTGGCTTTGGCATGATGGGTTTAAATCGAATTGAAGCCCTTGTCTATCCAGAAAATATAGCCTCTCACAAGGCTTTGGAAGGGTTAGGCTTTAAAGAGGAGGGACTCTTACGCGAGTATGCATATTTTAGAGAACGCTTCCAGGATCTTGTTATGCATTCACTCTTAAGAAATGAATATGTTGGTCTTTTGATAGATTGATAAAACTTAGATAAAATTTCTGTGTAAAAACATGCTGTAGAGTTAAACTATAGGTAATAAAGTGCGGTGTGATATGGTAGAATATAACTACAGAGGCTATGTTCAGGGGGTGGCAATATGATTTTTGAATTAAATCCGTCTCAATTTAAAAGCATTTCGCATTTATTAGATGGAGAACGAGTAAACTTAGAAGTGAAAGCCGTTGTGGAAGGGTACAATCCAGGCTGGGTATTTGTTGACAACGTAATGGAGCCACAAGCTGCAATGGTTTGGTCAAAAGGCATTAAAGGATTTTATTTCTTAGGAAAGACCGATAGTGAGAGTTTTAACAATTACTTAAACACATATATAAAATACATCATTGCACCAAGAGCTAGAAAAATGGAATTAAGCACGTTTGAGTTTAGCGGAACCAGTCAAGCTTGGGAAGACAAGCTCATGGAGATTTTCTCTGAACGTGATCTAAGTATTACAAAACAATATGTATACAAACGGCCTGCCTCAATGGCGGATGGCGAGTTAAGTGTCCAGCTTGACAAGGCCTACGAAGTTCATACTGTTAACAAAGACTTGTTTGAAAGGACAGAATTAGACCTGAGTCTTGTTAAAGAAAGTGTCAATGACTGGTGGGGAAGCGCTCAAAAGTTCAGCGAGAATGGTATAGGGTATTGCATTGTTCATGAAAACACAGCTGTATGCTCTTGCACTGCCAGCTCTTATGACGGCAGTGAAGTCCAGTCTCATATTGTAACAAATGAAAGTTATAGAAAAAAGGGACTTGCAACTGCTGCAGTGGCTGAATTTGTAAAAACTGCAGAGAAAACAGATCTTGATTTATATTGGGACTGTATGGAGAAAAACGAAGGCTCAAGGGCTCTGGCGGAAAAAATGGGGTATGTGAAAGCCTACGAGTATAAATTGTTTGAGTTTTCAATTTAAAAGATCAATAAGTTAAAATTCCGGGATGTTGTGAGATGTATCGTGTCACGTATATCCCGGTTTGTTTTCGTTGTCGGCATGCGTGGTGATTTAAGGAAGGTCTTTATGGAGTTTTTAGGAAAATGGGTAAGGGTTATAATGGATCGGCCCCTGGGGTCAAAACACCCGGAGTATGAACTGATCTATCCGATCAATTATGGCTATATAGAAGGGACCATGGCTGGTGATGGTGAAGAAGTGGATGCATATGTTATTGGAGAGTTTCAGCCCCTTGAAAGTTTTGAAGGCTATGTTATTGCACAAATATCAAGGTCGGATGATGTTGAGTTTAAGCTTGTCGTTTCAAAAAACAAGGGAAGGTACAACAAAGACCAAGTTGAAGCCCTTGTTGAATTTCAAGAACGATTTTACAAAAGTCAGATACATATGCTAGAATAAGATGTCATTAAAAAAAGTTTAATGATAAAGATTACTGGTTTTAAAATAAGCGAACTTGCAAAATATCATTCAAAGGTCAAAAAAATCTATATATGGTATGACGAGGATGTAAATCTGTAATTTTGCAAGCGCCTGAAAAGTACAAAGGAGTGATACGATGAGTCGTAAAAAGAAAAACCCCGTAAACGTGGGAACAATCAGTGGTAAAAGTCTTGTTGAAAAGTCAGCCAACAAACTGGGAAGGCATAATGACCTTGTGAAAAGTGGTACAGGGGTCCATGAAAGTAAGAAAACTTATAATCGTAAAGGAAAGAAGAATCAGCAGTTAAAACAGGCTCTTAAAAGGGGACAAGGTTTTGACTGCTCTTTTTTTAAAAAAGAAAACCTTGTTGGTCCGATTTGTTTGAGACTTCACTTGAGACAGTAAATTAAGATACGCCTTATGAAAGCTGGCTAGGAAAATTGGGAGGTAGATTGCTGAGACTTTCCTGACGGGTTTATTGTTTGAATTGTGGGCTTAAACTGAACAAAAATATTGATGGTTTAAAAATCTGTAACGCGTTGAAAACACATGGATGTGTGGATTCGTTTTAAAAAAAGTGAAAAAAATGAAAACGTTTCTCGTATAATATAATGACCAATCGCGCAATATATGGTATCATACCCTAGGAGGTGCATTATGTCTAAAAAAATGAATGCTTTAGTGAAAAAATATGCTAAGCCGGGTCTATGGCTTGAAGAAGTTGACATGCCTGTTGTCGGTGAGCAAGATGTACTTATAAAAATGAAGAAAACTGCAATTTGTGGTACAGATGTTCATATCTACAACTGGGATGAGTGGTCACAAGCTACAATTCCAGTACCAATGACAATTGGCCACGAGTTTGTTGGTGAAATTGTTGAAATCGGTCCTGGAGTTAAGGATTTCAAAGTTGGTGATCTTGTTTCTGGAGAGGGACACATTGTTTGCGGTCACTGCCGTAACTGTTTAGCGGGTAGAAGACACCTTTGCAAGAACACTATGGGTGTTGGCGTGAATAGAACAGGTATCTTTGCAGAATATGCTGCTATTCCAATGCAAAATGTATGGTTATGTGATCCAGCAATTTCTGAAGATGTCCTAAGTATCATGGATCCACTTGGAAATGCGGTTCATACAGCTCTTTCTTTTGATCTACTTGGTGAAGATGTCTTGATCACAGGTGCGGGTCCAATTGGTATCATGGCAGCAGCCATTGCCAAGCATGCGGGTGCACGTCACGTTGTTGTCACTGATGTGAATGATTACAGACTAGACCTTGCAAAGAAAATGGGCGCTGACCGTGTGGTTAACCCAATGAATGAGAAACTTTCTGAAGTTATGGCTGAGCTGAACATGAAAGAAGGTTTTGATGTCGGTCTAGAAATGTCAGGCAATGCGTCTGCATTCAGTGATATGATTGATAACATGTTCCATGGCGGTAAAATTGCTATGCTGGGTATCCAGGGTCCAGACACTCCAGTTGACTGGAATAAGGTTGTATTCAACGGACTGTTCATAAAGGGTATTTATGGTCGTGAAATGTTTGAAACATGGTACAAGATGACTTCAATGCTTCAATCAGGTCTTGATGTTTCACAAGTCATTACACATAAAATGCCATACACTGAGTTTGAAAAAGGTTTTGAAATCATGAAGAGTGGTCAATCAGGCAAGGTTATCCTTGAATGGTAAGAGATCAAAAACTTTAGCAACAATTTAAAATGAAATTCTAAGCACCATCCTTTGAGCAATCTGGGATGGTGCTTTTTCTATGGAACAGAAGTGTAACAAGGCATAATTTCTTTTATTACCAATAGATAATATTAAATGGCAGTCTTTGCTTTTAAAAAACGCCTTAGGAATACACAAACAGAAAAACAGGTTTTTGTACAGGGTTAACTGTGTCGCTTTGAGGTCAAATGATGTCGTTTGCGCTTAGAGCATAATATGGATGGTATTAATATTATGATATGGACACAGAAAAGGAGGTTCACAATGAGTGCTTCAAAATCCCGGTTACTAATCGTTGACGACACAGAGGAAAATTTAGATATTCTCGTCGAATCCTTAGCCGAAGAATACGATATTCATGTTGCAACCAATGCCACGAGGGCTCTTAAAATTATCGTATCAGAAAAACCTGACTTGGTCCTACTGGATATCATGATGCCAGATATGGATGGATATGAGTTATGTGAGATAGTCAAAAGCAATCCAAAAACCAATGATATTCCAATCATCTTTGTCACGGCGCTGTCTGAATCGACAGATGAAGCTCGAGGTCTTGAGCTTGGAGCAGTCGATTATATTGTGAAGCCTTTTAATATGGATCTTGTCAAAGCAAGAATTAGAAATCATCTAAGCCTTAAAAAACACAGCAACCAGCTTGAAAAGCTCGTGCAGGATAGGACTGCAGAACTTGAAATAACGCAAGATGTGACCATCAAAAGTATGGCTATTCTGGCAGAGTATAGGGACAACGAGACTGGAAAGCATATTCAAAGAACCCAGCAGTATACCTTGCTTCTAGCAGAGCAACTCAAGGCCTATGAACGGTTTAAGGATTATTTAACGGATGAGGCTGTCAACCTACTTGGAAAATCAACGCCACTTCACGATATTGGAAAAGTAGGGGTACAAGACGAAGTTCTTCTCAAGCCAGGTCTTTTTACTGAACAGGAATTTGATAAAATGAAACTTCATACAATATATGGTGGCGAGATCATAAAAAAGGCCCAACTGGAGCTTGGAGAAGAATCGTTTTTAAAAATGGCCTGGGAAATTACCATGACCCACCATGAAAAATGGGATGGAAGTGGCTACCCAAGAGGGCTTAGAGGTGAAGAAATACCAATATCAGGTCGTATTGTTGCCTTGGCAGATGTTTACGATGCCCTCAGAAGTGAACGTGTATATAAGCCGGAAATTTCCCATGAACGATCAGTGGAAATCATTAATGATGGAAAGAACAAACACTTTGACCCGGATGTGGTGGATGCCTTTATAGAATTGAATGATGCTTTTTATAGGATTTCTAGTGACTACGCAGACCATTTGCATGAAGACAAGAGACTGCAAATAAAGGCCTCAAGGTGATGTTGAAAATGGGGAAAAAGAGAAAAGTCTTAAAAGGGTTCGTTTTATTGTGCCTTATTTTCAGTTTACCCCTTGGCGTCTATGCTAGTGCCTTAAAAAAAGTTAATTTGACCCAAGAGGAAAAGCATTTATTGATGCTCATAAAACCATACGTATAGGGTATGATCCCAACTTTATCCCCTATGAATTCCAAGACAACGATGGGGATTATAAGGGCATATGTGCAGATTATGTGGGTCTTTTAAATAAAAAGCTAGGCATCAATATGCAACCGGTGGAGGTTAAGACGTGGGAAGAGGTTATTCGTAAAGCAGAAAACAAAGAAATTGATGTTCTTCCTGGTATTGGTGTTACAGAATCAAGAAAGCCTTATTTTGTTTTTACAAGCCCTTATATACAATTTCAAAGGGCCATCTATACACGGAATGACTATAGTGGAAGCGTATCAGTTCAGATCTTTTGAACACTCTGTTGGTGTACAAAAGGATAGCTCTCATCATGGGTTTGTACAGAACTTAGGGATAGAAAACCTAAGACTTTATGACACGGCTGAAGAAGCCCTTTTAGCAGTGGCATCTGACAAAGTGGAAATTTACATAGGGAACTTAACAACAACAAATTACATAGTTAAAAATATGGGAATAAGCAATGTACGAGTGGCCTCAACCATAGAAAATGAGAATGGGTTGGCTTTTGCTATTAGAGATGACTGGCCTATTCTGAAATCTATACTCGAAAAAGGTCTAAATGCAGTCACGGAGGCCGAAAAAATTGAAAATTATAAATAAGTGGAGTGGTGTTGAGGTTAAGGCGGACCTCAAGCCAATTTACAGGATTATTTTTCAGATCACTGCCATTATACTTTTGGTTATAGCAGTGACACTGCACTGGATGAGACGTCTTAGACAGGAAAACAAGGCAAGATTAAGAACACAAGAAAATTTAAATGATGCCTTGAAACAACTGGAGAACTTATATAATGCATCCTTGGTCTTAAGCAGCACCCTCGCCCTTGAAGATGTGCTTGAGAACATAATATCTAAGTTAAAAGAAACAATTCCATTTGATTATGCGACCATACAAGTGAAGCAGGAAGAGGTATATGAAATTATTTATACCTCTGGTTTTGATGCGGAAACGGACTTGATTGGGGACCATTTTGCCTTAAAGGATTTTCCCCTTTTGTCAGAAGCACTATTACAAAAGAAGCCTTATGTGATGTCAGAAAATAGCTTGAGAACAAACCCTTATGGACTGGATTTTACAAGTATCCAGTCACGCCTGCTTCTGCCTCTGGTCTTTGGAGATGAAGTTATTGGAATCTTAACGCTAGACCATAAAAGCAAACATCACTTTACAGAGGATATGGTCAAGTGGGGAACAGCGTATGCCATCCATGCGGCTATAGCCTTATATAATGGAGAACTATTTGAAACTGTAAAAAAAGCCAAAGAAGACGCCGAAGAAGCCACACGCGTTAAGGGTGAATTTCTTGCCAATATGAGCCATGAAATCAGAACACCATTAAATGCTATTATTGGACTAACAAACTTGGCATTAAAAACAGAACTGGACGAGAAACAAAGAGAGTACTTATCAAAAGTGGATATATCATCTAGAAACCTTCTTGAAATCATTAATGACATATTGGATTTTTCAAAAATGGAAGCAGGTATGCTTCAAATAGAATCATTGCCGTTTGACTTGAATGCCGTGATCATTGATTTATCTAATATAATGGCCTATCATGCCAAGCAAAAGGGTCTTGACTTTATAATTGATATTGATGAAAGTATTCCTCATGCTCTTATAGGAGATCCTTTAAGACTAGAGCAAGTTTTGCTAAACTTGACCAGCAATGCTGTAAAATTTACCGATGAAGGGCAGGTGACTGTAAGAATCACTAAAAAAGATGAAAAAAATAGTAAAGTTACCTTAGACTTTCAAGTTATTGATACTGGGATTGGACTGACCAAAGATCAAGAAAAGATTTTATTCAACTCATTTCAGCAGGCCGATGCTTCTACAACAAGACGCTTTGGTGGCACAGGTCTTGGTCTTGCTATCAGTCAAAATTTGATAGAACTTCTAGGTGGCCAGATCCAAGTAGAAAGTGAGTATGGTAAGGGGAGCGCTTTCTTCTTCTCCTTAGTATTTGAAAGGACTGATGAAGCTCAAATTTCTGAGCCTAGCCATGTTCAGGTTCAGTCAAACTTTTTACAGCGCAAGGATACTTATAGGGAAAAGAAGATTAAAGGTGCGAAGATACTCCTGGTTGAAGACAATGAAATCAATCAAATTGTTACCAAAGATCTCCTTGAGAATGAAGGGCTAAATGTCATTTGTGCAAGCGATGGACTGGAAGCTGTGGATGTCACATCTGAAGATGATGGTATAGATTTAATACTTATGGATTTGCAAATGCCAAAAATGAATGGGTATGAAGCCACAAAATTGATTCGACAGTTTGCTGAACCCATGCGGGGTGTGCCTATAGTGGCCATGACAGCAGATGCCATGGAAGGCACAAGGGAAAAGGTTTTAAAGAGCGGATTTGACGGCTACGTGGCAAAACCTGTTGTCCCAAGCGAGTTGTTTGATGTTTTATCTAAGCATATTTCTGACGTGGAACGCGTTTATAATTCAAAAGATAATGTCAGTATTCAACCAGCTTTATCTGAACAAGTGTTTGATAATGCCATGCCATCCATTGATACCATGGATGGTCTTATGCGGGTAACGGGAAATAAAGAGTTGTATTTGCGACTTTTGATCGTATTCTATGAGAATAACAAAGACTTGAGTCAAACGATTAGAAGTCATATAAGTCAAGGCCATCTTGATGAGGCAAGTCAAATGCTACACAGTATAAAAGGTGTGGCAGGCAATCTGGGGGCAAAAATATTAAAAGACGCTACGAGAATCCTGGAGTATGCTGTAAAGGATGGGGGTATTCTATTAGATGATACCCCCCTAATGGATTTTGATGAAGCTTTAGAAAATGTTTTGAAAGACATCGAACCAATGGCAGGATATGAGCGGGAAAAGTCGAACTATATACAGAGGGATCATGGACATAGTGGTGGTCTTAATGAGTTGTATGATCACATTGAAGCACTTATCCCAAGTGTTGTTGTGGGGGATGTGAAAATGTGCAAGGAGAAGATGCATTATCTTGAAAGTAAAAGTTGGCCAAACGATTATCAAGAAGATATTAATGGACTTGTTCGTGCAATAGCAAAGTATAAGTATGAAATGGCCGAAAGCATAGCAACAGATCTTATTGAAAAGTTATCATCGTAAAGGAGCGCTTATGTGGACAAGGGTTGAATTAAAAAACAAAGCAAGGGAAACGATGAGAAAAGGCTACTGGAAAATGTTCCTAGTGGGTCTGGTTCTATCGTTTATAACAAGCGGTGGCGGTGGTGGAGGTGGCCGTTCGGGCGGAGGCAATTTTGTCAATGTCAACACGGATCTATCCAGTGGAGGCACAGATGTGGTTTCTGAACTGCCTGCATTCTTACCATTTTTGATTACAGGCATTGTTGGTTTTGCTCTGATTGCTATTTTAGCGGGACTAGCACTGCGGATTATGCTCGGGTATCCTCTTGAAGTGGGCTGTCGTAAATTTTTCTTAGGAACAACAGATGAAAAGTTTGATCTAAACGATATGGGCTTTTCCTTCAAGTCAGAAAGATACTGGGACGTTGTTAGAACAATGCTTTACAGAGGTGTTATTGTTTTCTTATGGGGACTCCTGCTTATAATACCAGGTGTCATTAAAGCATATGCCTATAGAATGGTGCCTTTCATTTTAGCTGAGAATCCTGGCATAGGTCACACTCGGGCTCTGGAGCTGAGTAATGATATGACAAGTGGTCAAAAAATGGATATTTTCATATTGGACCTATCCTTCATTGGCTGGTATATACTTGGTGGGCTTTTATTTGGTATTGGTACATTATTCGTTCACCCATATTTTTATGGAACCCACGCAGAACTCTATAGAACACTTAAAGATCAAGCTATAGCAGAAAATCTTTGCTCTCCTGAAGAGTTTGTTATAAGTGACATGATGGGCGAGTGATCCATGAACCATGTATATGCGGTGCTCGATGAAATACTTCGTGAACTTAAAAGCATCAATGGAAAAATGGATGAACTTGAAAAAGAGTGAATCAAAGTGGAGGGCATAAATGAAAACAGCCTTATAAATTGTGGATATTAAGGTTCACACTTCGATTAAATTAGAGCCCTCAGAGTTACGCGTTCATAAAGAATATTCCAATTCATTCTGGAGGTCAAATCTGGATAGTATTCTCAAGGTGAATGCTATAGATTTTTTATTAATTTGAGGTTTATCAAAAAAGAAAAATAGATAGAAGTATGATTATAATACTATTGGTGTCAACATTGTTGAAACCTGAGGACTGTGTAAACAGTCCTTTTTATTTTTCCCAATCTATATGTCATTAAAAGCACATACTTGGGTATATATGCCACTGAACCTTGGAGACTTACTTGAGTCATTGACTTGCTTGCTTTTTACTAGTAGCAGGGGATGTTAATTAAGAGTCATCATCAAGCTAAGTTGTCTAAAAAATAAGGAGGACAAAATGAGAAAAATAGTGGTAGCGCTTGGTGGAAATGCACTAGGGAAAACACCAAGAGAGCAAATTCAACTGGTCAAACACACGGCAAAACCCATTGTCGATTTAATAGAAGCGGGCAATGAAGTTATATTGGCTCATGGGAATGGTCCTCAGGTAGGTATGATTAATCTAGCTATGCAAACAGCTTCTGAATCTGAAGCCAATACACCGCATATGCCATTCCCCGAATGTGGGGCCATGAGTCAGGGGTATATAGGATTTCATTTGCAAAACGCCATTCGAGAAGAACTACTGGAAAGAGGTTTGACTTATCCTGTTAGCACAATTATCACCCAAGTTATTGTCGACAAGAATGATCCCGCATTTGAAAAACCGACAAAACCCATAGGCAGTTTCTACGACTTTGTTCAAGCGGAAGCTCTTATGGATGAAAAAGGTTGGCATATGGTTGAAGATGCAGGTCGGGGATATAGACGCGTTGTTGCCAGTCCCAAACCGATAGATGTGGTCGAAAAAGCCTCGATTCTCAAACTCATAGAGAAGAATCAAATCGTTATAGCAGCAGGAGGCGGGGGTATACCGGTTGTAAGAGATGGCACTGCCTTGATCGGTGTACCAGCAGTCATTGATAAGGATTTTGCCAGTGCTAAATTGGCAGAAATTGTTGGTGCAGACTACCTTATTATTCTTACTGCCGTTGAACGGGTAGCTATTGATTTTGGAAAGGTCACTGAAAAGTGGCTTGATCAACTGACACCTGATCTTGCTAAAAAATATATCAAGGAAGGACAGTTTGCCCCGGGATCAATGCTGCCAAAAGTTGAAGCGGCACTTGCCTTCGCCCAGTCAGGACCAGATAGAAAAGCCCTGATCACTTCGCTGGAAAAGGCTAGAGAGGGGATTGAAGGGACAACCGGAACCTTAATAGTGAATCAATAAAGAAAGGGCGCAAAATGATTGATCAAAGAAACAAACTACAAGAAGAACCTTTTGAGTATAATGTGACAAAGTCGGGAAAGGTTTTTATTTACTGGAACAATAAAGAGATAAAAGTGTTGAGTGGCAAGCCAGCAAGTAAGTTTCTTAGGAAAATTGAGAATAAATCTGACTTTGAAGTGCAGTTGGAACTGGCCAAGGTTACTGGTCACTTTAAACATGGCAATGAAAGACAGTGAAGGAGTAGGACATGTCCTATGATTATATTCGACCAAATGGAAAATTAATAAAGTGGTTGTTAGAAGGCGATCCAGCATCGTGTATCAAGTGAATCGAGATTTGCTTGATACTGGTATAAACTTAAATGCTCTTCAACAAAATATTGCTCTTGAAGGCTGGGGGAAGAAACTTTTAGACGCTCAAGGGAAGGATGGTCTGTGGGGTAGAGGCTACTATTCTCCAAAGTGGGTTTCTACGCACTACACGATCTTACAGATGATGAGAATTGGCTTTCCGAGTGATCATATGGCTCCCAAAGTGGCCCTCATGAAGTATTTAAATGAAAAATTTTCTTCAGATATGGGCATTGATGTGAGTGCCACATCAAAAAAATCAGATGTTTGTGTGACTGCGATGGTCTTGTCTATGCTATGCTATTTCAAAATTGTTGATGATAGGATGTCAGACATGCTGACCTACTTTGAAAAGACCAGACTATATGATGGGGGATGGAACTGTAACCACGCCGGAGGCGATTTTCATAGCTCTGTCCATACCACACTTAGTGTCCTTGATGCCCTTGAGAGAGCCAGAAGGTTTGGTATTAAATCAAATGTTGACGTGGATGATCTGATTAACTCAGGGATGACTTTTATGTTAAACCATAAGCTGTATCAGTCCCATAGAGCAGGTCAACCAATGCAGAAACAGTTTACACGATTTAGTTTTCCGCCTAGGTGGTTTTTTGATGTTATGAAGGCAATGGACCAATTTCAAATGCATGACGTTCCTCAAAATGAAAACTTTGATGACTCCCTAAAACTCATATGTAAAAGCAAAGAAAAAGTGGGAAATGGACGGTTCAAAATAAACATGCAGGAAGAGAGCACTTTGAGATGGAAAAAGCCGGACAAGAGAGTCGTTGGAACACCCTTCGAGCACTAAGAATATTAAAGAAATATGGTGAGGTGTAAAATGTCACAGATTATACTCTATATAGCACAAAGTATTGATGGTTACATTGCTGCAAGTGATGGAAGTGTTGATTTTTTGAACTGTGTTGAAACACCAGGAGAAGACTATGGTTACTTTAGTTTTTATAAATCCATAGATGCGGTTATCATGGGAGCCAATACATATGAACAAGTTAAAGGATTTGGAGAGTTTCCATATCCTGATAAACCATGTTACGTATTCACAAACCGGACATATGAAGCCCATGACAAGGTGGAGTTTGTTAGTGGAAATCCGCTTGAATGGTTTAAGATCGAAACAAACAACAATCCCATGCGATTTTGGTTGGTGGGGGGCTCTAGTATAATAAAAGCCTTTCAGGATGAGGAACTTATTGATGAGTTTATTATATCCGTGGTTCCTGTCATGTTGGGAGCAGGTATCCCACTTTTTCAATCCCACAAGTCCCCCTATAATTTGAAGCTAAAAAATGTGGAAGACTATCCATCTGGTCTTGTTCAACTAACTTATGTTAAAGCAGGGAAGTGACAGAGCGGATAAAAAAGTATTAAAATTAGAATGGATTTTGAATATAAAAAAAAGACTCACCTCTATTGGTGAGTCTTTCATATTATATTGATTTACTGACTGATTTTTTTTATTAGCACGCATACGATCAGTCGCATTAAGAATTTTCTTTCTTAGGCGAATCGAATCTGGTGTGATTTCAACGAGCTCATCATGCTCAATGAACTCAAGTGCTTCTTCGAGAGTGAATTCTCTTGGTTGAATAAGCTTAAGAGCATCATCTGAACCAGATGCACGAACGTTAGTAAGTTTTTTTATTCTTACAAGGGTTAACAACCATGTCATCGCGACGGCTGTTCATACCTATAATCATACCTTCATAAACATCAACAGAAGGGCCAACAAACATCTGTGCACGTTCGCTTAGATTAAAGAGTGAGTAAGCCATAGTTGTTCCTGCCATTTGAGAAACAAGCACACCGTTGTTACGGCCTTCGATTTCACCCTTGTACTGTTGGTATTCATGGAATGAACGTACAAGTGTACCCTCTCCGCGTGTATCATTAATGAACTCACTTCTATACCCTAAAAGTCCGCGAGTTGGAACATGGAATGTCAGTTTTGTGTAACCATTTTCAGGTTCCATAGACACCATAGCACCTTTACGCAGGTTTAGTTTTGAAATAACTGTGCCGCTGAATTCATCTGGCATTGTTGCGATAACTGTTTCAATAGGCTCGTGTGTCTTACCTTCAACCTGGCGGTAGAGTACCTCTGGTTTTGATACAGCCATTTCATAGCCTTCACGACGCATGTTTTCAAGAAGGACAGAAAGGTGCAGTTCACCACGTCCAGAAACCTTGAAACCATCTTTGCCAGGCAGTTCTTCAACTCTAAGGCCTACGTTGACTTCCAGTTCTCTTTCCAGTCTAGCATTAAGGTGGCGAGATGTTAGGTACTTACCACTTTTACCGCAGAATGGAGAATCGTTAACTAAGAAGTTCATAGAAAGTGTTGGTTCTTCAATATCGATCAAAGGTAGTGGATCGACCTTATCTAAATCACAGATTGTTTCACCAATCATGATGTCAGTGATACCAGAAAGCACAACGATTTCGCCGCTACCAGCTTCATCGACATCGACACGTTTTAGGCCTTCGTTAATAAAGATTTGACCAATTTTTCCACGTGCCACAGAACCGTCACGGCGGGCAATGGAAACTGTCTGACCTTTTTTAACGCGACCGCGAGTCACACGACCGATGCCTAGACGACCAATATATTCGTCATAATCTAGGGAAGAAACTTGAATTTGAAGTGATTCTTCATCTTTATTAGGATAAACCTCAACATGTTCCTTTAATAGGTCAAATAGAGGTGTTAGGTCAGTGCTTTCATCTGCCATATCACGCTTAGCAATACCTTCTTTGGCAATGCCGTAAAGGATAGGGAAATCAAGCTGTTCATCTGTTGCATTGAGGTCAGCAAATAGGTCAAAAGTCATATCTACAACTTCTTCAGCACGCTGATCTTTCTTATCGATTTTGTTGATCATAAGAATTGGTCTTAGGCCTTGCTCCAGAGCTTTTTGAAGCACGAAACGTGTTTGAGGCATCGGACCTTCACTTGAATCAACAAGAAGTATTGTACAGTCAACTGTTTTAATAATACGCTCAACTTCAGAAGAGAAATCGGCGTGACCTGGTGTGTCAACAATGTTGATTTTTAGGCCATCGTGCGAAATCGCACAATTTTTGCATATATAGTGATTCCACGTTCTCTTTCAAGATCGTTGCTATCCATAACACAGTCAACAACGGCCTCGTTTTCTCTAAAAACACCACTTTGTGAAAGCAGTGCATCAACTAGAGTAGACTTGCCAGCGTCAACGTGGGCAATAACTGCTATATTCATTATATCTCTATGCGAGTTTGTATTTGACATATTGTCCTTCCTTTCTCTGTGGGAACTCCTAAACAAAGTGTAAAGGAATTTCAACTCAACCTACTTATCATACATGGCTTTACATAACAAAGCAATCTAAAAATTAAAAAGACTTTGTAAAATTTTTATTTACCTTATATTTACCTTATAAAGATGCTATCAAATAAGGTGGCTTTAAAACGGTTACAAGACGATTTCTAAATTTTCCTTTTAAGATTTATTGTATAGAGAAATTAACGATTAAACGACTCTACAGAAGTCTAGCAAGGAGCTGTATATTCTATTTTATAATTTGCTGACAGTGGCATTACAGTTGTTTGCATATTTTAGAGGTATTCAAAGTGGAATAAATGGGTCAAAGGCTGTGAAAAATGTTTCTGATTTGCCAAAAGGGTGGTAAAATGGTGTGAGGTATATGAATCAATTTTATAGAATCTGAAATGGAGATAATTATGCCATCATTGCCATTACATATTGTATTTGCGTTAGAGTTAACAAAAAAATATAAAGGTTTAAGATTATATCCACTCTTGGTCGGTGCCGTTTTGCCGGACTGTCTGCATCCAGGTGATACGAAAAGCTTTAGAAATGCGCATTGTTTAAGCGGGAGCTCATTCCAGTCAGATAAGATTATTCAGAAGTTCGGTGATGTTGTACGCCATCCTGAGGACTGGGCTCTTATGGTGGGGTGGCATTCCCATGTCTGGCTTGACGATTACGACAGGAAAAGAGGCTAAAATACTGGCAAGAAGAAAATTAACCAAAGTGAAGAGAGTCGAATGCACTTTTACGATAACATTTGTGATTACTCAATGCAGAGTATTTTGAAGGCATCAGATGATATGGTCCGTGTGCCAACACCTATGGTGGCTGTTTTGGAGCAAATGATGAATATTCATTTTAAAGAGCCCCAAAATCAGCTGAGAACTGTGGTAAATTATATTGAAAGAAGATCAGAGCGTGAGCCCGATAAGAGGCGTAAACTTGTTCGTGATGAAGTCTTTGACAAGTATATAGAAGGGGCTTTGGAAGATTATCCATATGAGAGTTTAGGCCTTACTTTAATAGAAGGTTCAATAGAAGCTCAGGTGGATATTACAACAAGAGAGAAAGTCAAGCAGAAAAATGAAAGGACTTCAGCCCCAAAAAGTCCAGTGGCAGAACTTGATCCAGAGCATGAAGAATATGATCAGCTTAACAAGGAACTTGATGATATATTAAAAACTTAGATTGTTTCATAATACATCGCTTGATGGGCCAAAGACTCAGGTACACAAGCGATTTCTATTAACACTTGATGGTGTCATTAAGTTCATGTATATATGGAGGTTAGAATATGTGGTATGAAATTAAGGTGAAAACGACTTCTGAAGCATCAGAGGCAGTGAGCAACATGTTGTATGAAATTGGTGCTGAAGGTGTACTCATAGAAGATCCCAATGATCCAGTTTACACAGAGAGTAAAGCGTCGGATTGGGATTATATTGACATTGAAGAAGTGAAGCGGCATTTAGAGTATGATGGTGCAGTCGTTAAGTGCTACTTTGATGGTGAAGATGTAAAAAGAGTTGAACTTGACGAGAAGATTGAGAGTCTCAAAGGCAGACTGGCTCAAATTGAAAGCTTTGGACTTGAGGGTGGCCCTTTAACAGTTGAATTAACTGAACTAGAGAACACAGACTGGAACAGTGAATGGAAGAAACACTATAAGCCGTTTGAAGTTGGAAATAAACTGGTCATTAAACCGAGCTGGGAAGATTACACAGCTGACAGCGATAGACTTATCATAGAAATCGATCCAGGTGGGGCATTTGGCTCTGGCACACATGAAACCACAAGCATGTGTATGGAAATGTTGGAGGAAAACGTCACACCGGATGTGGATGTTTTTGATATTGGTTGTGGCAGTGGCATATTAGGCATAGCTGCAGCAAAACTAGGTGCAAAGTCAGTCGTGGCTGTTGATCTTGATGAGGCGGCCGTTATGACAACCAAAGAGAATGCCGTAAGAAATGCAGTGGATTCAAGCTTTGAAGTGCATCATGGAAATTTAATGGATGTTGTAGAAGGCAAGGCTGATATAGTTATCGCAAATATTATTGCAGATATTATTATACTTCTATCAAAAGATGTCCGTTCATTCATGAAAGCAAATGGGTTGTTCATATCAAGTGGGATTATTGATACCAAAGTGGATGATGTTGTTAATGGACTGGAGTCTGCTGGATTTGAAATTGTCGAAGTAAGACGAGTGGTGAGTGGGCCGCTATTTTAGCGAGGTAATTATGCATAGATTTTTTATTTCAAAAACCAATTTAAATGAAGAGTTACAGACGGCAAGAATCATTGATAAGGATGATATTAAACATGCGTCAAAGGCGCTTCGTATTGAGATCGATGAAAAAGTTGAGCTTTGTGATGATTCAGGTATAGAGCACATATGCCAAGTGTCTGAAATTGAATCTGAGTATATAGAATGTCGTATTTTAAGCTCGGAGAAGAATAAAAGGGAATCGCCAATTGAAATAACTTTGTTTCAAGGTTTTCCTAAATCTGACAAACTGGAGCTTATCATTCAAAAAACGACAGAATTAGGTGTGGTCAACGTTGTGCCTGTTCAAATGAAACGATCTGTCGCCAAATGGAAAAATGATAAATCTGCGTCTAAAAAGATTATGCGCTGGAATAAGATTGCATTTGAGGCTGCCAAGCAGTCAAAACGTGGTCGTATTCCTGTTGTGAAAGAACCCTTGACTGTTAATGAACTTTGCAGTGAACTAGAGCATTTTGATTTGGTCATTTTACCTTATGAAAATGAGTCTGCTAAAGGGATTGATGAAGTAATATCAGGGTTGGACTCAGTCAAATCGGTGGCGGTTATAATTGGACCAGAGGGGGGATTTGCTGAAGAAGAAGTGGCGTGTCTTTCTGAAAATGGTGCCAATAGCGTGAAAATTGGTCCCCGTATACTGCGTACAGAAACAGCGGGTGTTGTGAGTGTTGCACTGGTTCAGTATGCCCTGGGCGACCTAGGAAACGTTTAAACTCAATGAAGAAACCTAGAACATTCTAGGAAATAATGGCTCTCATAGTTTACTGTGGGGGCTGTTTTTATTATACTTAATTATGTGCATGAAATATGTGACAAAGCCAATAGATTTGAACGCTTTCATGTCTATTGGCTTATTTACATTGAGGAAAGCGACGAAATACTTTTATCAAGTCGTTTTTTGCGTATAAATACAATAGTCTGACTTAGTGCAAAAATAAGCGACTTCATAAGGATGTGAAAAGTTTGGAAGATATTAAAGATGATGACCAGAAAATAGATGACCCAACACGAGAAGATGACGAAGCAAAAGCGCAAACTGGGGATAGAAATGATTCTCAGGACACTTCTATGCCTGAAAACAATCAAAATAAGGCAGTGGATCCAAATAGAATGATGACACCAGAAGAAATCGCACAACTTGTTGCACAAGAGACTGACAATGAAGAAGCAAGTGAAGAAATCGCTGATAACAATAAGGAAGAGTCGGTTGGAAAAGAACCAGCTCCTGATGAAAATAGAATGATGACGCCAGAGGAGATCGCTAATCTGGTGGCGGCACAAGATGATGGTAATGATGATGTAGAAGAATCTGAAACCCCATCACAAGAGGAAAGTGGTTCAGATCCGAATAAGATAATGACACCAGAAGAGATTGCTAATCTGGTGGCGGCACAAAGTGCTGAAGAGGATACTGAAACAGAAGAATCGGTTGTAGAATCTATTGAAGAGTCCACGGATGAAAACGCTGAAGCGGAAGCCGATACAGATTCAAACAAAAATGATGACACCAGAAGAAATCGCTAATCTAGTGGCATCACAAAGTGCTGAAGAGGATACTGAAACAGAAGAACCTGTTGAAGAATCTACTGAAGAAACTGAAAACCTGCAGAAGAGGTGGAATCATCAGATGGTATGCTGTCGCAAGATCAAATAGCAGCCCTATTTGACGAGCAAGAAACTATAGAAGAATCCACTGACGATGGTGGCAATGATGATGTAGAAGAAGCTGAAACCTCGTCACAAGAGGAAAGTGGTTCAGACCCGAATAAGATAATGACACCAGAAGAGATTGCTAATTTGGTGGCGGCACAGAGTGCTGAAGAAGATACTGAAACAGAAGTGGCAGTTGAAGAATCTGTTGAAGAATCCATTGAAGAAACGCAAAAACCTGCAGAAGAAGTGGAATCATCAGATGGTATGCTGTCGCAAGATCAAATAGCGGCACTGTTTGACGAGCAAGAAACTGTAGAAGAATCCACTGAAGATGCTGGCAATAATGATGTAGAAGAAGCTGAGACCCCATCACAAGAGGAAAGTGGTTCAGACCCGAATAAGATGATGACACCAGAAGAAATCGCTAATCTAGTGGCATCACAAAATGCTGAAGAAAATGTTGAGGCCGAAGAGGCAGTTGAAGAACCGATTGAAGTGACTGAAGAAACGGAAAAACCTGTAGAAGAAGCGGAATCATCAGATGGTATGCTGTCGCAAGATCAAATAGTAGCCCTGTTTGACGAGCAAGAAACTACAGAAGAATCCACTGACAATGGTGGCGATGATGATGTAAAAGAAGATGAAGTCCCATCACAAGAAGAAAGTGGTTCAGATCCGAATAAGATAATGACACCAGAAGAGATTGCTAATTTGGTGGCGGCACAAGATACTGAAGAGGATACTGAAACAGAAGAATCGGTTGAAGAAAATGAAGAAACTGATACGCCTGCAGAAGAAGTGGGCGCGTCAGACGGCATGCTGTCGCAAGATCAAATAGCGGCACTGTTTGACGAGCAAGAAACTGTAGAAGAGTCTTCTGAAGATGGTGGCAATGATGATATAGAAGAAGCTCAAGCCCCATCACAAGAAGAAAGTGATTCAGACCCGAATAAGATAATGACACCAGAAGAGATTGCTAATTTGGTGGCGGCACAAGATACTGAAGAGGATACTGAAACAGAAGTGGCAGTTGAAGACACTGTTGAAGAATCCATTGAAGAAACGGAAAAA